>Ga0208272_100064_pt1 | contig 82623 bp, 55 predicted proteins | sample LakWasM129_HOW14_2_FD_183939 | JGI IMG/M metagenome (GOLD analysis project Ga0208272, IMG submission 183939) | Freshwater sediment methanotrophic microbial communities from Lake Washington under simulated oxygen tension - Sediment Metagenome... | ecosystem: Environmental > Aquatic > Freshwater >... | reverse complement strand
CGCCGGGCTCGGCCCGCTCAATTCCGATCACCGGCCCGATCGTCTCACCGCGGTCCGCCGCATCGAAGGCCCGGCCTGGTTCCGGCGCGAAATCGTTATCCCTTCCGACTGGGCCGGACGCCTGGTCACCTTGTTCATCGAGCGCACCAAATGGTGCCGCGTGTGGCTGGACGGGCGAACCGTGGCCGACGAACCGCTTCTCTGCGCCCCGCACCTCACACCGCTGGGCGTGCTTGCCCCCGGTCCGCATCGCCTGACCCTGCTCGTCGACAACCGCCGCCGGCCCGCCCCCGGTGACAATCACCAGACCTCGGAACACACGCAGGGCAACTGGAACGGCCTGCTCGGCGCGATCGAACTGCGCGCCACCGGCGCGTTGTGGATCGACAAAGTCGCCGTCGTGCCCGACGTCGCCGCGCACAGTTTCAAACTCACCATTCGAATCGGCCGGGTTCCCGGCACCACGATCAACGGCACGATCCGCGTCGCCGCCGAATCTGCCTCCCCTGTTTCATGTCCGGCGACCGAGGAGGTTACCCTCCATCTGCCGCTCAGGCCGGAGGCTCCCTTGTGGGACGAGTTCTCCCCCGCCCTGCACCGCCTGACGATCACGCTGGAATCTCCGCACGGCACGGACGCACGGATCGTGACCGCCGGCCTGCGCGAATTCCGACGCACCGGTTCGCAATTCACCATCAACGGCCGCCGCGTGTTCCTCCGCGGCGAGGTCAACTGCGGCGTCTTCCCGCTCACGGGCCACCCGCCGATGGATGTCGCCGACTGGCGCGACTACTTTGCCACGCTGCGAACCTACGGCCTGAATCACGTCCGCTTCCACAGCTGGACGCCTCCCGACGCCGCGTTCTCGGCCGCGGACGAACTGGGTTTTTATATCCAAACCGAGCTGCCGTTCTGGGGCGAATGGACCGCGGAGATCGCCACTTCGCTGGCGCCCGAGGCCGAAGCAATCCTGCGCACCTACGGCCATCATCCGTCGTTCGTGCTCCTGACTTTGGGCAACGAGCATCGCGGCGATCGCACCGCCCGCGCGACACTGGTCGCCCGCCTCCGGCAGATTGATCCGCACCGGCTCTACGCCGAAGGCGCCAACAACGACCTGGCCACGCCCACCCTCGCTCCCGGCGACGACTGTTGGATCACAGCCCGCCTTCCCGATCCGCGCTCGCCCGGCCGCTACGTCAACATTCGCGGCAGCCATGCCACGCCCGACCGCGCCGACGGCCACGTGCAGATCGGCGATGGTGGCACGTGCACCGACTATCGCGCCGCGCTCGCCGGTCTCGATCTGCCGGTCATCAGCCACGAAATCGGCCAGTATTCTTCCTACCCTCGTTTTGCGGAAATCGCCCGCTACACCGGCGTCTTCGCAGCCCACAATCTGGCCCGACTCCGCGACCGGGTGGTCGCCGCCGGTCTGATTGATCGTGCCGAAACCTTTGCCCGCGACTCCACCGCGCTCGCCGCACTCTGTTACCGGGAGGAAATCGAAGCGGCGCTGCGCACGCCCGGCTTCGGTGGCCTCCAATTGCTCGGCCTGCAGGATTTCCCCGGTCAGGGCACCGCGCTCGTCGGCTTGCTCGACGCCTTCCTCGCTTCGAAAGAAGCGATCGCACCTGAAGTCTTCCGCACATTCTGCAGTCCGCAGGTGCTGCTCGCCCGTTTCGCCCATCACACGTGGACCGCCGGCGAAACCTTCACCGCCGACCTCGAACTCGCCCACTACGGCGCCAGCGACAGCGCGGCCGGTGAGATCAGATGGTCGATCACCGCTGCCGGGAAAATCCTGACCGAAGGTTCATTGATCACCCCGGCGGCCCTTCGCGGAGGCCTGCGTTCCCTAGGTCGCCTCGAGTTCGTTTTGCCCGACCTGAAGCAGGCCGCGCAACTCGAACTGAGTCTGAAACACAAACCATCCGGAGCAGCCACCAGCTATCCACTCTGGGTCTATCCGGCGCGATCGTCGGCCCCGACCATTCCCGACGGAGTCAGCCTTGTCTCTGCCTTCGATGACCGCACCCGAGCCCTGTTGACCGCGGGCCGCACCGTCGTGTTGTGCGCGGATGCCGACCACCCCTTCGCCCACACGCCCGGCGGCGGCTGGGCGCCCGATTTCTGGTGCTGGTCCATGTTCAAGAACGTGCCGGGCACCTTGGGCCTCGCTATTTCAGCCAGGCATCCGGCGCTCGCCGGCTTTCCCACGGAAAACCATTCCAACTGGCAGTGGTTCCACCTCGCCCGCGCCGCCCAGCCGGTCGTGCTCGACGATCTCGACCGCCGGCTGGTGCCGATCGCCTCGGTGATCGACAATCCCGAGCGCGCCCATCGACTGGGCCTGATTTTCGACGTCCAGGTCGGCCCCGGCCGCCTGCTTGTCTGCGCCATCGACTTGCCAGCGCTTGCTCCGCGCCACCCTGAAGCCCGAGTTCTGCTCGAAAGTTTGCTCCACTACGCTGCCACCGCCCCCGCCTCACCGTGCGTGCAGGTCGAAATTGAAACCCTCACCCAGATCTTCGCTCGTTGACCGCCAAGAAAACCCGTCCCATGCGCCACCTGTTCTCCCTGTTCACGCTGATCAGTCTGTTCACCGCCTCCGGCTTCGCCGCCGATGCCGGTTTGGTCGCCGCCAAGCCGCTCTTTCGCGATCCGGTGTTCGACGGCGCCGCTGATCCCGTGGTCGTGTGGAATCCCCACGTGCAGCGCTGGTGGATGTTCTACACCAACCGCCGCGCCAACGCCGCCGGCCTCTCCGGCGTCGCTTGGGTGCACGGCACGCGCATCGGCATCGCGGAGTCGGCCGACGGCGGGGCGCACTGGACCTACGTCGGCACTGCAGACATCGAACTCCCCGTCGAAATCGGCGGCGCCGAGCCGACGCACTGGGCGCCCGATGTCATCATCGCCCCCGACGGTTTACATCACATGTTCCTCACCGTCGTGCCGGGCGTGTTCGAAAACTGGCAGCATCCGCGCACCCTCGTGCATCTGACGAGCACCGACCTGCGCCACTGGCACCACGCCCAACCCTTGTCGCTCGCGTCCGACCGCGTCATCGACGCGGCTGTCCAGCCGCTCCCTGCCGGAGGCTGGCGCCTGTGGTATAACAACGAGCGCGACCACAAATCCATCTACTACGCCGACAGCTCCGACCTGCTCACCTGGACGGACAAGGGCCGGTGCACCGGCGTCGGCGAGCGTCCCGGCGAGGGTCCTTATGTTTTCCGCTGGAAAGGCGCCTACTGGATGTTGGTCGATCTTTGGCGAGGCCTCGGCGTCTACCGCTCCGACGATCTGCTGCACTGGACGGCCCAGCCCGATCTGCTGCTTGCAACGCCCGGCAAAGGCGCGGACGACGGCGTGATCGGCGGCCATCCCGGCGTCGTGGTGAGCGGCGATCGCGCATACCTATTCTATTTCACCCACCCCGGTCGTGTCCGCACGGGCAAGCCTGCAGACCAAAACTCGCTCGAGCATCGCCGCAGCTCCATCCAAGTCGTCGAAATGCACGAGCAGGACGGCCGGCTCACTTGCGACCGCGACGCTCCCACCCGGATCAATCTCCTCGCACCCAAGCCCTGATCGGCCGTCCGCCGCGACCGCTGTGCCGGCCGACCCATCATCCCTATTCCTGATCTGACTGGCCGAAAAGCGCGGAGGCGTGGGTCTGTCACCAAGGTGTGCTAGAGTGCGTCATGGAGTAACCCCCTGCCATGAACCTGCTCCACCTTGTCCGGCGCGGCCTGCTCCCCGCGCTTTTCTTGCTCGTCTCCGCCCCGCTGCCGGCCGCCCCGGTGATGGAAAATCTTTCCCGCGGGGTCGTCGCGGTCCACCAGCCCGACGGCCAGGTCTTCGTCAGCTGGCGTTTGCTCGCGTCCGATCCCGCCGATGTCGCTTTCAACGTCTACCGCACCACCGCCCCCGGGCCTGCCTTTCCGGGCGCACCCGGCCAGCCCGGCCGCAACCGCGAGACCGGCCCGACCACGCTCAAACTCAACGACCAGCCCCTGACCGGCCCGACGTGGTTTCTCGACCGCACGCCCCGACTTGAGCGCGAGACGTCCTGGTTCGTCCGCCCGGTGGCCAACGACCAGGAAGGCGCAGCATCGAAACCTTTCGTCCTCCCCGCCGACGCCCCGCCGCTGCCCTATTTCTCCGTGCCGATCCAGACGCCTGAGGGCTACACGCCCAACGACGCTTCGCTCGGCGACCTCGACGGCGACGGCGACTACGAGATCATCCTCAAGCAGGAGCAGCACCCGCGCGACAATTCCCAGGCCGGCCCGACCGGCCAGACCCTCCTGCAGGCTTACAAGCTCGACGGTCGCCTCCTCTGGACGATCAACCTCGGCAAAAACATCCGCGAGGGCGCGCACTACACGATGTTCATGGTTTATGATTTCGATGGCGACGGTCGCGCCGAGGTCGCGTGCAAGACCGCCGATGGCACCATTGACGGCACGGGCAAGGTCATCGGCGATCCCAACGCCGACTGGCGCGAGCGTGGCGAATCCACCGTGCCGACTCGCGATCACACCGGCGCCAGCACCACGCCGGCCGGCATGGTCGCCCGCATGGAAGGCCGCATCGTCCGCGGCCCGGAATATCTCACGATCTTCGACGGCCTGACCGGCGCCGCCCTCGCCACCACCGACTACATCCCCGGCCGCCACCCATTGACACAGAACCCCACGCCCGAGCAGTTGCAGGAAGTCTGGGGCGACGGCTACGCGAACCGTTCCGACCGCTTCCTCGCCGGCGTCGCTTATCTCGACGGCCATCTGCCGAGCCTCATCATGTGCCGCGGCTATTACACCCGCACCGTCATCGCCGCGTGGGACTGGCGCGGCGGCAAGCTCACCTCGCGCTGGGTGTTCGACAGCGACAAAGTCGGCCCGCCGGACAAAACCAATCCGTGGCGCGGCCAGGGCAACCACAACCTCTCGATCGCCGACGTCGATGGCGACGGCAAGCAGGACATCATTTACGGCGCCATGGTCGTCGGCTCCGACGGCAAGGGTCTTTATTCCACGGGCTGGGGCCACGGCGACGCGCTGCACGTGGGCGACCTCGTGCCCGACAATCCCGGCCTCGAGGTGTGCGACATTCAGGAACGCTTCGACAAACAGGGCCTGAGCATGCGCGACGCCAAAACCGGCCGGCCGATCTTCACCATCCCCTCCGTCAAAGCCGACGAGTCTGGCGGCGACAAGGGCGAGGGCCCGGGCCGCGGCAACGCCTTCAACATCGACCCGCGTTATCCCGGCGCCGAATCGTGGGCCGCCGGCGCCCAGATGGATGGCATCTACAACGCCAAGGGCGAGCAGATCCTCGCGCACCGCCCGCGCGGCTTCCCCTGCAATTTCGGCGTCTACTGGGACGGCGACCTGCTCACCGAACTGCTCGACCAGAACCGCATCGTGAAATGGAACTGGGCGACCGGCGAACTCGACCCGCTCCTTATCGCCCACGCCTGCACTTCCAACAACGGCACGAAGTCCACGCCCGCCGTCAGCGCCGACCTCTGGGGCGACTGGCGCGAGGAGGTCATCTGGCGCACGCGCGACAACCGGGAACTGCGCATTTACACCAGCACCATCCCGACGAAGCACCGCCTCGTGACCTTCATGCACGATCCGCAATACCGCGTCGCGATCGCCTGGCAGAACACCGCCTACAACCAGCCGCCGCACCCGAGCTTCTACCTCGACGAATCCGCCCCGCTGCCCCCGCGCCCCGCGGTGGAGTTTCCGCAACTCCCAACCCCATAACCGCCATGTCGCGCCTCAAATCCGGTCTGCTTTGGGTGCTTACCGTCACCCCGATTCTGGCCCAGACGCCCGTGCCGGAATCCCAGTCGCCGACCACGACTCCCTTCTTCAATTCCGGCCACATCGCGCCGGACTATCCCACGCCTTATGCGCCGGCGTCCGTCGCGAATATCAAGGCGACCATGGACCGGGTCCTTGTCTACCTCGAAGGCTCGACGCCCATCAAGGTCATCAACCGCGACACCAAGGAGCCCGTCACCGACCTGACCAAGCTCTCGGGTAACGTCGCGTTCGACCGCACGGATTTCATCCTCACCAGCTACGAATGGGGCGTCACCTACGCGGGCATGCTCCTCGCGGCCGAGGTCACCGGCGACGCGCGCTATCGCGACTATGCCGCCCGGCGCATGACGGCCATCGCAACCGTCGCCGCGCATCTGCGCGCGCAGCCGCCGCCCGCCACCGAGCCGCCGGGCGCCCACCGGATGTTCGTGCTGCGGTCCGTGCTTGCGCCCCACACGCTGGACGATTCCGGCGCGATGTGCGCCGCCTTCATCAAGGCCAGCCGCGCCGGCGTCGACCCAGCCGCGCTCCGGCCGTGGATCGACAATTACATGAAATGGATTTCGACCGGCCAGTTCCGCTTTCCCGACGGCACGCTGGCGCGGAATGTCCCGCGGCCCAACACCCTCTGGCTGGACGATCTCTACATGAGCGTGCCCGCGCTCGCGCAGATGGGCGCGCTGACGGGCGACCGGAAATATTTCGACGACGCCGTGTGCCAGATCCTGCAATTCTCCGCGCGCATGTTCGTGCCGGAGACAGGTCTTTACCGCCACGGCTGGGTGCAGGAGATGGACCCGCATCCGGCCTTCCACTGGGCCCGCGCCAACGGCTGGGCCATCGTCGCCATGGCCGAGTTGCTGAGTGTGCTGCCCGAGGATCATCCGCAGCGCGCCGCCGTGCTGGCCCAGTATCGCGCCCATGCCCGCGGCCTCGCCACCTGCCAGGGCGGGACCGGACTCTGGCACCAGTTGCTCGACCGCAACGACACCTACCTCGAGACCTCGGCTTCGGCGATGTTCGTCTACGCGCTGGCGCGCGGCATCAATCGCGGTTGGCTCGACCCGCAGGCCTATGGCGGCGTGGTCTCGCTCGGCTGGAATGCTGTCGCCCAGCAGGTCAACAGCCAGGGCCAGGTGGAAAACACCTGCGTCGGCACCGGCATGGCCTTCGATCCGATGTTCTACTATTACCGGCCGGTCAACGTCCTGGCGGCGCACGGCTACGGCCCGGTGCTGCTCGCCGGCGCCGAACTCATCGCGCTGCGCCAAACCGGGACGCATTGATTCCGCTGCGAACATCGAATATCCAGACCGGCCTCATGAAACCCCGTTCGCTCCTTCTGTTGGCGACGCTCGCGCTCCCCGCCGTCGCGCTGGAGAAACCCGACCACACCTACCCCGTCTTCCAGTTTCCGGCGGACAAGATCCCGCGCATCGACGGCGACGCCTCCGACTGGGCGATGGTGCCCGAGAGCTACGTCGTCGGCCAGGACCAGTTGCACAACGACAGCAAGGGCAAGCCCGCCGCGGGCGAGAAAACCCTCCAGGTCCGCGTCAAGGTCGGCTGGGTCAAGGGCGAGAACCGCCTCTATTTTCTCTACGAGGCCGAGGACGATTACTGGGACTTCGCCCAACCCGGCCTGCGCAACGACACCTTCGAAATCATGGTGGACGGCGACGCCTCCGGCGGCCCTTTCGTCGCCCGCGACCAGAAGAGCGTGTGGACGCCGGATCTCATCGCCCCGCCCGATCTGCGCCCCGACCCGCGCATCGACGACGAGGCCTTCCGTCGCGCCGTCTCCGGCGTGCACGCCCAGAACTACCACGTCTTCACGCCCGCCGTCGGCAAGGACTGGGCCTTCATCCTCGGTGCCGCCACGTGGATCAAGGACGCCCCCTGGGCAAAATCAGCCCAGCGTTTCACCTTCAAACCCGGCGAAAGCGGCAAGCTCACGCTCGAGTTCTACATCACGCCTTTCGATTATGCCGGCGCCGAGGGCCCGGAGCGTTCCGTGACATCCCTGCTGACCGAAAACAAAATCATCGGCCTGTCCTGGATCGTGATCGACTACGACGGCCCGACCCCGCGAGGCTTCTGGTGCCTCTCTCCGCAACGCGCCGCCTTCGGCCACGCCTCCCTGCTCTGTGCCTTCCGTCTGATGCCGCCCGAACCCGATTCAGCCCCATGAGAACGATCTGCCATTCCCTGCTTCGAGTGTGGCCGCACCGCGGTCCCGGCCTTTTTGCCTTTTTTGTGCTTTTTGCGGCCATTCCTTCCGGAGTCTTGGCTTCCCCCGGCAGCTTCGACCTCACCGCGGAGACCGTATTCACCGCCGGGCGCGGCCACGGTTTCGAGCCGGGCTTCGCGCCCAACCCCGAGGGCAAGCCATTCCTGTTCTCCGTCGCCGTGCCCGAGGGCAACTACCGCGTCACCGTCACCTTCGGGAGCCCCACCGCCGCTTCGAGCAACACCGTCAAGGCCGAGTCGCGCCAGTTGATGCTGGAGCGCGTGGACACGGCGCCCGGCGGATTCGTCACGCGCAGTTTTCTCGTCAATGTGCGCAACCCCTCGATCCCGCCGCCAGAGAAAAACGCCCCCGGCGGCTCCGCCGTCGCGCTCAACGACCGCGAAACCGGCCTGCTGCGCTGGGACGACAAGCTCACGCTCGAGTTCAACGGCACTGCGCCGGCGGTCCGCGCCGTCATGATCGAGCCGGCCGCGGTGCCCACCGTGTTCCTCACCGGCGACTCGACCGTCACCGACCAAGGCGAAGAACCTTGGGCGAGCTGGGGCCAGATGCTGCCGCGCTTCCTGGACAACGTCGCCGTCGCCAACCACGCCGAGTCGGGCGAGACGCTGAAGTCCTTCATCACAGGTTTGCGACTCGCCAAGGTTCTCAGCCAGCTCAAGGCGGGCGACTATGTGTTCATTCAGTTCGGCCACAACGACGCGAAAAAACAGTGGCCGCAAACCTACGTCGAGGCTCACACCACCTACAAAGCCTACCTGAAAGTCTTCATCGCCGAGGCGCGCCTGCGCGGCGCGACGCCCGTGCTCGTGACCTCGATGCAGCGGCGCGTCTTCGACGCCCAGGGCAAAATCAAGAACACGCACGGCGACTATCCCGCCGCCGTCCGCGAGGTCGCCGCCGAGGAAAACATCGCGCTCATCGACCTCGAGCGGATGAGCATCGCCTTCTACGAGGCGCTCGGCCCGGCGAAATCCCCGCTCGCGTTCAGCAACGGCGGTCAGGACATCACGCACCACGACAATTATGGCGCCTACGAACTGGCGAAATGTGTCGTGCAAGGCATCCGCGCCGCCCACCTGCCGCTCGCACAGAACATCGTCGCCGATTTTACCGGCTTCAATCCCGCGCAACCCGATTCACCCGACACCTTCACCCTGCCCGCCAGCCCGATGAGCAGCCACGTCGCGCCCAGAGGCAATTAGCCCCAACCTTCACCAACCCCAAAGCCGCCCCTGTGTTCTTCCCGGAGTTATCCTGATCGAAAAAGGCCGGATCGTGCGCCATTATGTGGCGGCTGGATCAGCTCTTCATGGATGGAATAGCTGCGGCGCGGCGCGGCGCAGGCCATCCAGTGTCCGCAAAGAAGTAGAACCTAGGTCGATGGGAATCTCTCCTGACCGGAGTCGCCCCAACAAATCGTCTCTTCTTTCGTTCGTGGGCTCCAAGGTAAATGAACCGGGATCGGCGATCGAAAAGAAAAACAGCCACTTCTTCTTCGTCGGAGCACGGAACACCGGCTTCAGCACACGACCGGCATCGTCGAGAAAGATATATTCCGAATTCTCGACGTCGATGGCCTCGTAGTGCCGATTCGCCTGCGCCACGGATTCCATCACGCACAGCGAGCCGTCATCCTGGTAAACGAAGATCATCTTTCTTCTGGCGAACGTCAGCGATGAGCCACGCCGTCAGGCGTTGGCTCTGGCATTTTGGGCTTCTTCACTGTCACGTGAGGAAATACGGTGAGGCTTCCCTTCACGGAGGATGCCAAAGATATCCGCCCCTCCTCTTTCTTTTCTTCCTTGGGGCTGAGTCGAATCTCAACGTCCCCTCGTCCGGCTTCCGTAATCTTCGGCCCTGTGCGCAGCTCAAGCGTCCGTTCGGCGATCAACACGATGCTGGCAACAACTTCATCTTCGGTGGGATTACTCACTCGAAACTCGAACGTCACTACACCGTCTCGCTCGACCCAAACGAGATCGTGCAACATCACGCGCTTCTCGCGCGTCCGAAAAATGAAGATGGCTGCGATTGCACAAGCCACTAACACGAGAAGTAAAATGGACTTCTTCATTCGCCCAACAGAAGTGTTATTTAGACTCCGGATAAGACCTCCGGTTGGTTTGGCCCGTTGATTGAGAAAACCCGGCAAACAGTTCGTTTTCAACCCGCGATTTTAAATAATTGGTTTCTTGCGGGCGCTGTCATACCGGCAAAACACAACTTTCCCCGCCGGGGAACCCTGCATGATCGATGGCCCGATTCCCTCGGGCACCGACCCGGTGCTCCGCGGCGGAGCGGGCCGCTCCGCCCTACCACCTGCATCGTGACATCAGCCTATTGCGCGAGACTGAATAGGCTTTGTCTCCGGCCGGAAAATCATTGGACTCGGACACCCATGAGAAAGCTACCCGCCCTTTTCGCCTCACTGCTATTCGCTCTCGCGCTGCGCGGCGAAGTCAAACTCGCCAGCCCCTTCGGCGACCACATGGTCCTGCAACAGGGCCGGCCCGTGCCGGTCTGGGGCACCGCCTCCCCAGGTGAAAAGGTGAGCGTGCAATTCGCCGGTCAGAAGAAATCCGCAGTCGCCGACGCCGACGGCAAATGGCGGGTCACCCTCGACCCCCTGGCCGCCAGCGCCAAGCCGCGCGAATTCGTGGTTTCTTGGGGCGATCGAAAATCGAAAGTCGAAAACCGGAAATTCTCCGACGTGCTCGTCGGCGAAGTCTGGCTCTGCGGCGGCCAGTCCAACATGGAACGCCAGCTCGGTCCGCGCTCCGGCCAGAAGCCCATTCTCAACTGGGAGCCCGCGGTCGCCGCCGCCGATCTGCCCCAGCTCCGGCAGTTCTATGTGCCGTTGCACACCGCGGACACGCCGCAGGCCACGACCGACGGCGCATGGACGGTCTGTTCGCCCAAGACGGCGCCGGATTTCTGCGCCGTGGGTTTCTTCTTTGCCCGCGATCTGCTCCGCGCCCGCGGCGTCCCGGTGGGCATCATCCACAGCGCCTACGGCGGCACGCCGGCCGAGGCGTGGACGAGCAAGGAGGGACTCGCCGGCTTTCCCGAGTTCACCGAGCAGATCGACCAGGCGAAGCAGGCGGCGGCGGATCCGGAACGCGCCCACCGTGAATTCATGGAAAAACTCAACGCGTGGTTTCGCGCCAACGATCCGGGCAGCGGCGCCCAGCCGTGGTCGGCGCCCGGGCAGGACACGAGCGGGTGGGAAACCATGAAGCTGCCGGTGTTGTGGGAGGACGCGGGCCATCCCGATTGGGACGGCGTGGCCTGGTTTCACAAGACCTTCGATCTGCCGGCCGGCTGGTCCGGGCACGACCTGATGCTGTATCTGAGCGCGGTCGACGATATCGACACCACGTGGATCAACGGGACCGAGGTCGGCACCACCACGCTCTACAACCTCCAGCGCACCTACCGCGTGCCCGCCACCGCGCTCAAGGCGACCGGCAACGAGATCATGGTGCGCGTGCTCGACACCGGCGGCGGCGGCGGCATCTGGGAATCACATCTCCGTTTCGAAATCGTGCCGGCCGACGGCAACGCCACGCCGCTCCCCCTGGCGGGCCCCTGGCAGGTGCGTTTCTCCGTTCCGCTCGCCGGCTTGCCCCGTCCGCCGCAGGATCTCACCGCCGCCAAGTCGAACCAGCCCGCCGTGCTCTACAACGCCATGATCGCCCCGCTCGTGCCCTACGCGATGCGCGGCGCGACTTTCTACCAAGGCGAGAACAACGCCGGGCGCGCCACCCAATACCGCACGTTGCTGCCCGCGCTCATCGCCGACTGGCGCAAGGCGTGGGGTCAGGGCGATTTCCCGTTTCTCTTCGTGCAGATCGCCCCGCACAACGGCCAGCCGCCTGAAATCCGCGAAGCGCAGTTCCTCGCGTGGCAGGAAACCAAGAACACCGCGCTGGCCGTGACCATCGACGTCGGCGACGCGCAGGACATTCATCCCGCGAACAAGGGTCCGGTCGGCGCCCGCCTCGCCCTCGCGGCGCGCGCCCTGGCCTACGGGGAAAACATCGAATACTCCGGCCCGACCTATGCCGGATTCACCGTCGATGGCGGCCGCGTCGCGCTGCGCTTCACCCATCTCGGCGGCGGCCTCGTTGCCCCCGGCGGGGAGCTCAACGGTTTCACGATCGCCGGCGCCGACAAGGTCTTCCATCCCGCCAAGGCGGAAATCTCCGGCGACACCGTGGTCGTGACCTCGCCCGATGTTCCCCAACCGATGACCGTGCGCTATGGCTGGGCCAACGTCGCCAGCGGCAATCTCTTCAACGCCGCCGGCCTGCCGGCCTCGCCTTTCCGCACCGACGCGCCCTGAACCCGCGGGCGGGGTCGCCCCGCGCTCCAAGTGTCCGACCCTGGAGCCACCTCGCCGTGGAACCTTTCGAATATTGATTTTTGACGTAGGGGCGCAGTCTTGCTGCGCCCGTTCGATGTCGCGAATCCTTGGGCGCAGCAAGACTGCGCCCCTACATTTCCAGATACAGCAGTGTCAGACATAGGGCTATCCGGATAGACTCTTAACAGCCCGCCTCGCCGGTTTGTTCACATGGCCGCCAGCAGAATGGCGGCCATTTCATTGCACGGAGTCGGGATGCCGTGCTTCTTGCCGAAGCGCACGATGGCGCCGTTGCGGGCCTCGATTTCCATCGGCCGGCCCGCGGCGCGATCGGCGTGCAGGGAATTGACCGAGTCGGGCGGCGCCTTTCGGCAATTCTCCAGCACAGTGTCGGCGAGGCCGTCCTCCAGCACCGCACCCTCCGCTCGGCCGACCGCGATGCACTCGCGCACGATTTCCCGCGCCAGCCGCCCGACCGTCTCGTCGCGAAAGACGCCGGCGGGTTTGAGCAGCAGGGCGTTGATGATGCCGGCGGAGTTAAGGCAGAGCTTGCGCCAGGCGACGCTCTTGAAATCGTCGACCGCCTTCACGTCCAGCGCCGTGCCCGAAAAGAGTGCCACAAACCGGGTTCCCTCGGCTCCAGCGGGCACGGCCATGCGGCCCGGGCCGCGCTGGATGACGTGCTCCGGCGCCGGTCGCTCGGCCGGCAAATCCACCATGACCGGCAAAATCCGCTCCGGCGCGAGCCAGCGGGAGAAGCGCTCCCGGTGCTCAACGCCGTTTTGCAGCACCGCGACGACAGTCTGCGGCCCCACGAGCGCGGGAAACCACACCGCCGCGCCGGCGGCATCGTAAGCCTTGGTCGTGACCAACACCCAATCGACCGGCCGGGCCTGCGTCGGATCCGTGAGCACGGCCGCCGTCAGTTTCACCGGCCCGGAGGAAAGTTCGACGGTCAGGCCCGCGACGGGACGCCGCGCGCAGAGCGTCAACGTGTGACCTCCCCGCTTTTCGAGCAACCCGGCGATGACCGCGCCGATGGCGCCGGGTCCGACGATCGCAATGTTGGCCATGGGAGGCCAGGTAGGGCGCACCGCCGAGGCTTTTGCACTCGTCGCCGGCCCGGTGCGCCGCGGCGGAGCGGGCCGCTCCGCCCTACCCTTGTCTGCATCGGGAGCCATCTGTGGTCAGAAAAACAGCATGGTCAGCTTTTCGGCAGCTGGTCGCCGACCAGCGCAAGGCATTCGATGGCAGCAAGCCCCCATTGCGCCGTGTCGTTGCTCGAGACATACGGGTTCTCGTCCACCGGGCGCAACACCGCCGGGCCGTTGATCCGCTTCGTCTCGAACTTGCCTTGGCCGCGGCGGCCGCCGCCGCGCAGGAATTCCTTCCAGGCGCGCTGGGCGAGGGCGGGGTCGGAATTCATCCGCGCCGCGTAGGCCGTCAGGCGTGAATGTCCTTGCTGCAGGCCGGTGCCGTGCAACGCGGCACCGAGCCGCCGGGCCTGCTCCTCGGGCGTGGCACCGTAGAGTTCGCAATAGTCGAGCCACGCCCGCCGAAACTCGGGCACGTCGAGCAGTTGGATGAGCTCCGCGGAGACCTCGACGAGGCCGAAGACGGCATTGAGGTGCGACACGGAGATCTTGTCGCTCTTCGTGATTTCGAAGGCGCCCGTCTCGACATTGAGGATCAGGCCGCTGCTGAAGAGGCCCTTGGGCTGAGCCCCGAGCGTTTTCATGCTCGCGACGAGGCGCTCGCGCATCTTCGCGTCGCCGGTGCGCTCCCACTCGGTCAGCCACGCTCCGGCCAGCGAACCCCAGTCGGTGCCCATGCTGGCCCCGACGCTGTCCGGGGCGGTCGGCGTGCCGCGGGACTGGTCGCCCTGCTCATTGGCAAAGGCCAGCTTGCGGCCCGGTGGGAAGCGCAGCAACGCGCGGCCCGCCTCCACCTGTTCGCGCATGAGATCGCCCACGCGTTCGTCGCCGGTCAGGTAATAGTAGTAGCGGCGGTTGGTCGCCGTGCTGATGCGGAGCTGCTTGGCGCTGCACCCCCAATGCTGGACGTTGTGCCGCGAACCCAGCGGGGCAAAACGCCCGATGTGGTAGACGTCGACCTCGCCGGTGTGGCGCGTCATCGCCTCGGCGAAACGAAACACGTCCGCCCGGCCGCTGCGGAGAAAATAGAGCCAGAGCCAGATGTCGGTCGAGAGCTCGGAATTGTCCCAGGCAAAGCCACCGACGTCGTAGCGCCATTCATGGCGGTCGGTGTCGTAGGTGTGCATGACGTCCCCGTAATTCCAAAAGCCATACCAGCGGTGCTCCTCGCGCTGGAGCTGGTAATAATCGAAGTGCGCCGCCATCCGGTCCTCGATCGCGGCGCGGGCCGGTGTGGACCGGTCGACCGGGCTCCACAGCCCGCCGAACACTCCGCACGACAGCAGGTATTGCGGCGAACTCACGAGCTGCGGCGGGGCCTCCAGCACCCGCTGCATCGCGACCAGCTGTTCGCGCGGCGGCGTGGCCGCCACGCACCAGAGATGCACCTCGCTCGTGCGCGCGACGCCCTCGGGGGAATTGAACCCCGGCTCGTAGTCCTCGTAGGTGATCTCGAGGCCGCCGTTGTATTGCTTGTCAAAGGTGTCCATGCCGAGCCCGTCGTGGTAGGGCCGCAGGTCCATGGCGCCCGCCTCGGGCGACCACATCCAGACGGTCACCTCGGCGGCCTCGCCGGTGGCGCCACGGATGTCGAGTTGCGCCGGATAACTCTGCCAGAAATTCCGGAGGCCGAAGGCGACGCCGCCGGCCGGTGTGCCGACATAGCCAAGACCGCCGGCGCGTTGCCCGCGCGCCGAACCCAGCCAGGTGCAGCCCTCGTGGGTGCGCTTGCGGATTTCAAAACCGTCGCACGTCGGCTGCGCCAGCGTCCAGTCTGCGTAGGCGGCCACATACTGGAGCCGCGTCGCCACCTCCTGGTTCCAGTCGGCCAGCGGCGGCGTGGCCCGCCCGGCCAACTGCGCCTCGCGCACCGCAGCGCCGGGATCGCGACGCAGCCCGGTGATACCGTGCACCGCCTCGGCGAAAAGGCCCGCGTCCTGCCCGCTGAAGCGCACGTGGCGGTCATACGTCGGTCCGTCCAGCGGCACCGTCAGGGTCACCCCGAGACCGGAGATGAAATCCTTCGTCGCATCGCCGTCGAACAGGATGGTATGCATCAGGCGCACCATGTCGCCGCCCGCGTAGAAATACAGTCGCACGACGAAGGGCAGCCAGGTGCGACCGCCGCCGGCGTGTTTGCCCTCCAACTTGAGCACCGCGCGCACGGGCCCGGATTGCTCGACGGTCACCGTCTGGATTTCCCCTTGGAAAGGCTCTTCGCGACGCGCCGCCGGATCGGATCGATCTTCCAGGCGGCAGATGAGCCGGCCGTCGCGGGCGATTTCCTTTCCGCCGCGATGGATGGACCGGATCAAGGTGCCGCCGGCCCGGTTGAGCACGACTTTGATCACGCCGGTGTCGACCGTGATCGCGTCCGCCCCTTCAGCCACGGTCACCGGCCGGGCCGGAGCCGCCGGGGCTCCCGGCTCGATGCGATAGTCCGCCGCCAGCGGGGCGTCCGCCGGCATGGCGTGGGCGGTCCACTTCAGCGAACCATCCGGCCAGAAGGCCAGCGGCCAGCTCTGCACCGGCACGCTTGCGTCGTTCCCGGTCCGGAGGGCAAAAGCGGTGCCGCGCGCGTGACGACCGCGCGGCCAGGGCATGCCCCAGGTGGTGCCGGGCAAGAGCGAGGGTGCTGGCCCCTCGAGCCAGCGCAGGGCGTTGGGATCGGCCGGAGTCGCCGGCGCGGCGGCGGGGGTGGTCTCGGCGGCACGAAGCCGCGTGACGAGCTGGCTGGCGGCGGCCGCCAAGGTGGTTTTGCGAACGAATTCCCGGCGGCTGAGTGGAGTCATGGCGTGGATTAATCGAGGTGGAAAACTTCGCGCAGCCCGAGCGACACCGGGCTGTTGTCGGGGTTGGCGGGCATGATGTCGCCCATGTGCTTCCACCACCGCCGGCACTCCGGGGTGGCGGCGATGGCGGCCCAGCGCGCCTCGTCCTCGATCTCGACGTAGCCGAACAGCTGGCGCGTCTCCGCATGCAGGAAGATGGAGTAATTGTGGACCCCGTGGGCCTTCAGCACCTTTTCCAGCTCGGGCCAGATCGGCCGGTGCCGGCGTTCGTATTCGGTTTCCTGGCCGGCGTGGACGGCCATGACAAAGGCTTTGCGGATCATAGGGCGGGTGAACGGGGGTTGGGACCGGGACGGGCGGGGAAAGTTGCACCAAGCTAGGCCGGTTCGGCCCGCCCGGCCAGCCCGGACCGCCGGGGACAGTCCGATCCGCTCGGAGGCGGGATACCGCATGAAATTCCCGGGATATTCGGACGCTCCGAATTTGGCGTTGAGATTTAGCCCGGACGGGGGATTTTAGCGGGACACCCCATGTCCGCCCCCACGCTGCGCACCCTCGCCCGGTCCCTCGGGTTGTCCCGCACGACCATCTCCGACGCCCTGCGGGGCTCGCCGCGCGTGAAGGCCGAGACGGTCCAGCGGGTGCGCGAGGCCGCCCAGGCGGCGGGCTATGTCCACAATCCGCTCACCGGCGCCGTCATGTCGCAGCTGCGGCGCTCCCGCGGCCAGCAGTTCCGCGGTGTGCTCGCCGCGCTGGAGATCGTCGAGGCTGACCGCGCCGCCCATGCGGTGCGCTACAACGAGGCGGTCCTGCGCGGCGTGTCCACCCGCGCGAGCGAGCTGGGCTTCAAGATGGAACGCTTTCAACTCGGGCCGGATGGCATGCGCCTGAACCGCCTCGACACCATTTTGCACACGCGGAACATCCAGGGACTCGTGCTCCTGCCCGCCTCGGGCGTGCCGGACCTGTCCGCCCTGAACTGGGACCGCTACACCGCCGTCTACGCCGACCTGTTCATCAACAACCCGCCCCTGCATTGCGTCTGCCTCGACCACTACCGCTCGATGTTGATGCTCCTGCGCGAACTGCACGCCCGCGGCTACCGGCGGCCCGGCCTGTTCATGGAGATCTCCCTCGACGAGCGCCTGCAATACCGCTGGGAGGGCGCCTTCCTCGCCATTCAGAAATATCTGCCCAACGTCACCGAGGTGCCGGCGCTCCGCACGCGGAACATCACCCGCGAGGAATTCATCCCGTGGTTCCGCAAATACAAGCCCGACGTCGTGCTCGGACATTATCCGGAGGCGATCGAGTGGATGCGCAGCTGCGGCGCGCGGTTGCCCCGGACGCACGGCTTCGTCTGCCTGAACATGCTCCGCACCGTCGAACCGTGCGCCGCGCTCGATTTCCAGCCCGCCCAGATCGGGGCGCGCGCGGCCGAACTGGTCATCGGCCAGCTGCTGCACAACGAACTCGGCATACCGGTGCAGCCCTCGCTCACCACCATTCCGGCGCGTTTCATCGAGGGACCGACGCTCCGCGCGCCGGCGGCGGACTGAGGGAATTTCTATGCCTGCTGTGGGCGGGGTGCCCTCACCCCGCTGATTTCAGCCCTCGCAGCACATGCCTCGCGGGGTGAGGGCACCCCGCCTACAAAACGCGTCGGCTACCGCGCGAACTTTCCGAGCGGATCGCCGGGCAGGGCGCGCAGGGCCGCGGCGACGATCCCGGCGTTCAGCTCCGCCCCCGCCTTGCTGGTGTGGGTGTTCGGATCGGCGAAGAGCGCCTCCACTTTCGCCTGACCCAGTTCATCGTAACGCCGGGCGATGAGTTCGTTGAGGTCGAGGAAGGCCGCCCCCTCCTCCTGCGCGACCCGCTGCGCCCAGCCGCCGTAGCTTTCGGCCGCCCGGGCGACGTGGCCGTCGTGCCAGGTCTTGCGCGGGACCGGCGAACACACGATGGGCGTGGCCCCTGCGGCGCGGGCCTCGCGGATGTATTGACGCAGATACCAACCGTAACTGTGCACGGTCTCGTGCTGTTTGGTCAGGATGTTGTCGACCTCCTCGGTTTCGTCGCCGGTGCCCTTGATCGTGCCGCGGGCACGCAGTTTTTCGCGCGGCACCGAGGCATCCTCGTTGATCGGGCTGGCGTCGTTGTGGCCGAACTGCATCACGACGTAATCACCGGGTTTCAGGAACTGCCGGGCGCGGTCCCAGTGACCTTGGGTGCGGAACGTGCGGCTGCTCAGTCCGCCGATGGCCCGGTTGACGACGTTGATCTTCGCTGGATCAAAATGCTCACCCAGATAGTCGCCCCAGCCCCACTGTCCGCCCGCTCCGTCGCCGCGCCCATTGCGCACGGTAGAATCGCCGATCAGCAGCAGCGTAGGCAGCGCGGCGTTCGCCGGCTCGGGCAGGTTGAGCCAGCCGATGGCGTCGGCCTCGACCGCCTGACCCTTGACGGAGAGCCAGTCCTTGACCGAAGGTCCTTTCCGAATGCCCTTGAGACCGGCGACGACCGAGGCGGCGTTGAAGTCCGCGCCCGCGGGATTGGTGTGCGTGTGGTCGGGACCGAACAGCTCGCCGGTTTTTCCCGGCCCCATCGCCTGACAGGCGTCGGCGAGGATGCGCGACAGGTCGACAAAGGCGACGCCGGTTTCCGCGGCGATGGCGCGGTCCCATTCGCGGTAATGGCCGGAGGCGCGCTCGATGCGGCCGTCCTTCCAGATATTGCGGATCGTCAGCGAAAGCACAACCGGCGTCGCGCCCTTCGCTTTGGTGTCGGCGATCATCTTGCGCACATACCAACCGAAGGTGTGCACCACCTCGTGTTTGTGGGTGATGACATTCTCGATCTCCCGCGACTCCTCCCCGAGGCCGGGCAGCGAGCCACGCGAGCGCATCTTTTCGCGCGCCACCGAGGCATCCTCGTTGACCGGACTCGCGTCGTTGTGCCCGAACTGGATCAGCACGACATCGCCCGCCTTCACCTGGGCGAGCAACTGGTCCCACAGGCCCTCCGTGATGAACGTGCGGCTGCTGCGCCCGCCGCGGGCGCGGTTGGCCACGTTGACCTTGGCCGGATCGAAGTAGTCGGCGAAGGGCACGCCCCAACCCTGGATCGGATGGCCGTTGTTCTTGGCCGCCGTCGAATCACCGGCGATGAAAACGGTCGGCAGCGTGGGATTAAGCGGACTGATTTCCGCGGCCGGATTGATCTTCAGGTCTGGCGCGGGAGCCTGGGCGAATGCGGCCAGCGGCAGCAGGAACAGGGCGAATCGGACGAGGGGAAGTTTCATGGGTAAAAGTGGGTTTTTTTGCGTTGGCCAATCAGCCGCGGACGATTGTGCTGAAGACATGAAAATGTGGCTCAGGTTGCTGCTGTTGTTGCCGGGCGCGCTCCGCGCGGCGGACGTGGCGGGGACGCCGGGGGCGCTGTTGCAGCAGGATGATTTCCGCCACGGCCTGGCGGCGTGGGTCGTCGAGCAGCAGCCCGGTGGCACCGTGACGGCGACCGACGGCCGGCTCGTGATCAACGACGCCGGCGGCTGCACCGTCTGGCTGCGCGCGGCGCTCGAAGCTCCGGTGATCATCACCTACACCGCGCGGGTTTCGTCCGCCAGCCGGGTGTCGGACCTGAACTGCTTCTGGATGGCCAGCGACCCGGCGCGACCGGACGACCTGTTCGCCGCCGGCCACGGGCGAAACGGAAAATTCGCCAGCTACGATGCGCTGCGCACCTACTACGTCGGCTACGGTGGGAACACCAACTCGACGACGCGCTTCCGGCGCTACGACGGCTCCGGCGCGCGCCCGCTGCTGCCCGAGCACGATCTCGCCGCACCCGAATTCCTGCTGCAACCCGACCACGACTATCGCATCGCCCTGGTGGCGACGGCAGACGGCCGTGTGCAATTCCTGCGCGACGGCGCAGTGATCTTCGACTGGCGCGACCCGGCGCCGTTGCGCCGCGGCTGGTTTGGTTTCCGCACCGTGCACAGCCGGATCGAGATCAGCGACTTTCAGGTGCATGTGCTGAATCCGTCCGGCGCAGACGATCAACCAGAGCGCGTGGCACCGCGATGACGGTGCCGTGGCGCACCCGGTCGGGCGTGCCGTCGCCCGGCAAGATCAGTTGCGCGGAGATGTCCTCCCAGGTCTTCAGGTCGCGCGAACGCATGACGCCATAACGGTGGTCCTGATAGACGTCGAAATAGACGTAGTAATACTCCCCGATCTGGATGGCGGTCGGGCCCTCGACCCAGACGCCGGACGGCGTGAACGGCGCCGAGAGCGCACCGAACGGGCCTTGCACCGAGTCGGCGGACGCGAGACGGAGGTTCTTCGCCGGAACCGGAAATTTGGTTTCATCCTTGATGATCAGCCATTGTTTGCCGCCGGCCCGCAGGAAGGTGGCGTCGATGCAACTGAACCCCGGATCGTAGAACAGCGCGGCGGGAGTGAAGGCCTGAAAGTCCTTCGTCGTGGTGGCAAACATCCGGTGGTTCAGTCCGTCCTCGGAGGCGCCGGCGATCGCGGGAAAGCGGCCGGGAATGGTGGTGGCCCAGAAGATGACGAATTCGCGCCGCGCCTCGTCGTAATCGATCTCGGGCGCCCACGCATTCCGCGCGGTCGGTTCGTGCACCATCACGGGCAGTTCGCGCTGCGCGGACCAGGTGACGAAATCCTTCGTCGAGGCGTAGCCGATGCCTTTCTCCCACCAGCCCGAGGTCCAGACTATATGGTAGGTGCCGTCCGGGCCGCGCGCGACACAGGGATCGCGCATGAGTTTTTCCTTGGCGCCGATTTGGGGCGCGAGGCAACTGCGGCCGCCGTTGAGCGCCTGCCACTTCAATCCGTCCTCCGACCAGGCGAGGTGCAGGCCGTCCTCACCGTTGTGCGTGAAGTAGGTGAACAGGTAGGCGGTGTCGGCCGCAGCGAGCGCGCCCGTGGCGAAGATGAAGGCCGCGACCCGCGCGCCCCGGCGTAGAAATGGGTTCATGGAGAAGACCACCGCCATAGTTTTGGGTCGGGCGCAACCACGGGAGCGCCGATCAACCGGCGGCGAGTTTGAGGAGGAACAGGAAGAACCCGACAATGGCGCCCGAGAAGGCACAGCAGGCGGTGAAGCCGATCGTGTCGACCTTGTCCCATTTGCAGAATTCCCAGTTGGAGCCGGGGAAAAGCTTCGTGTGGTCGAACCGCGCCGGATGCTGGCGGGTCTCCGCCATGGTGGCGGCCTCGAGTTCGGGCGTGTCGCCGACGGGCGTCTTCATCTTGCCGTAAAACTGGGCGACGCGGGCCGGATCGGTCGGACGGGTGAGCAGGCTGGCGACGAGGAGGACAGCGAACGGGAAGAACCCGTCGAAGAAGAACTGCGCGGTGAGCAGCTGGCTGGGCGAGCGGTTGGTCGGATTGTAGCCGACCTTGCTCATGAGCCAGCATTCGAGGTTGAACCGGTTGTTGAAGATCCCGGGACGGGCCACGAGCGGGCTGGAGAGGTCGTCGGCCCGCTGGTGCACAACCGCGGCGAAATACACGCCCGTGCCGGGCTTCCGGGCGTTCATGGCGGTGAGCGCCGGGTTTGTCGCCAGGGACGGGATCGCCGACGCGGTCCAGGGAACGATGAGGATCAGCACCGTCGACAGGATGACGCAGGCCCACACGGCCGGGGCCGTGAGCCGACGCCAGAAGAAGCTGAGCAGCACGCACGCGCCGAAGGGCAGGTTGACCGTGAGCACGATGTTCACGATCGAGAGGAAATCGCCCATCAGCCACGCCGAGATCGCGCCGAGGGCGAGCACGACGACGATGGTCCAGCGGGCGAAATACACGCCGCGCTTCTCATCGAGATCCGGCCAGATCTGGCGGTAGACGTTGCGCACGAAGAGCGAGGAGATGGCCAGCGCCTTGGCCGCGAGCGTGGACATGGTGCCCGCCAGCACGCCCGCGAGCATGAGGCCGACGAGGCCGGGCCCGAGGAGCTGGTTGGACATGGCGCCCCAGGTGGCGTCCGGATCGGACAGCCCGCCCACACCGAACATCGCCACCGCGATCAGGCCGGCGAACGACCAGAGGATGATCATGAAGCGCTTCAGGTAATTGCCCGAGACGCCCGAGCGCGCGGCAAATTCATTCTTGGCCGAGCCGCAGATGCCCATGTTGTGGCTGAGGCCGCCGTTCTGGATGATGCTCACGAGCAAAATGGCGAGCAGGCTGAACACCGAGAACTGCTCGACGTTGCCCGAACCGAACAGGTCGAACATCCGCTGCGGCACCTTTTCCGCCAGGGCGTGCCAGCCGCCGATGGCGTGGAGGCCGGTGGGAATGAGCAGCAGGGAAAAGACGATGATGAGAATGCTCTGCAACCCCTCGTTGACGGCGGCCGCCGCCATGCCGCCCATCACGATATAGGCGCCGACCACCACGGCGAAGACGGTGAAAAAAAGGACGTTGTTGAGCACGGTGATGTAGCTGTGCAGTTCGCCGCGCGCGCGCCGCTCGCGCAGCTCGTCCAGTTGCGGCCGGTCCGCGGGCGCGAGGGTGCCGGCGGCCAACTCCCGCTCCAGCCGGTGGAGCTGGTGATAGCCGTCCACCGAGGCGTGTTCCGCCACGGTGTAGGCCGCTGCCGGTTTCACCACGAGCGACGAGGCGATGGTATAGGCGGTGACGTTGGCAAAACCGAGAAAGACGCAGGCCACGAGGATCTGGAAGATCGCGTAGAACAGGCTCAGCCCGCGGCTGCCGAAACGGTCCTCGAACAGGTCCGACACGGTCGTGAGCCGCACGCGACGGAACCAGACGTTCATGAACCAGAAATAGGGATTCATGAACACGGTCTGGAAGGAGAGCCACGAGCCCGGCGCGCCCTGCTGGTAGACGAAGCTGGCGGTGCTGACCGCGCCGGACGGCTCGGTGGCGTTGCCGAAATTCAGGAAGAACTGGTAGAGCTTGCCGAGCTTGCGGCCGGCCAGGAAGAAGCCGTCCTCGCTCTTCGTGCCGCCGGAGGCGCGGCGGCCGATCCAGACGACGGCGAGGAGATACGCGACCACCATCAGGATGTCCAAAATGTGCAGGCTGCCAAAACGCATGAGGGGGAATGTTGAGGGGTTGGGGACCGGCCGGCCGGACGCCGGTTCAGCCCCGAGGGTGAGCCCCAAGTTTCCCGGACAAACCGCGGAGCGCAAGGCCGGGTATCCGGGCCCGGCTCGGACAGTTCGCGGCGGCGCGGCCGTGCTCCGCAAGGAAGATTCCGGTGCATTTGCCACAATAGCCCGCGGGCGAGGTCGCCCGCTCTCCAGTGTCAGATCTGGAGCCACGGCGACCTCGCCGTGGAACGGACCCGAGCTCAAGCCGGAGCAAGTTTCGGGGCATTTGACCCACAGGAAATAAAAAGGCCCCCTTCGCACGAAGGGAGCCTTGGGTTAGGGAGGGGCTTGGAACCGCCCGCTTAGAAATCGAACGTCGTCGTCAGGGAGAACTTCCGCGAATCGATGATGCGGTAACCATACGGCGAACCGTCATAGTTCACAGCCACCACCTGCAGGTGTCCGTCCTCGAACACATTTTCGACGTTCAACTGCACGGTCATCGCCACGCGGTCGCTCAGGATCTTGCGCTTATATTTCACGAACAGATCGACGTAGGCGTTGGCCTTGTCGTAGATCGGACGGGTGGTGTCGGAAACGTCGATCAACTTCGGATTCGCGGCATTGCCGCCGCTGGACCTGCCGTAATAACCGATGACGGACTTGGCCTCCCAGCGGATGGCGCCGCCGGCCCCGAATCCCTTGAGCCGGCCGGTGCTGAAGTCATAGCCGGTGTTATACGCCCAGCGATACTTGCGCTGGCCGGGGGCGGCCTGGCCGTCGAGATCCTTCGAGAGCGAGACCTGCGGGGTCACGTTTATGTTGAAATAATTCGCGACGCTCGTGTTGCCATTGATGTCGGTCAAACGGACCGAGCTGTTGAAGCCGTAGCTCGTCCAGAAGTTGGTGAGGTCCACCGCCGTGCCGCCGGTGCCGACCGTGTAAGTCGTCAGGTTTTGATACTGCGGCAACAGGTAGTCCTTGGCTTTCGCCGCCTGCCAGACGGGATTCCGGTAGGCGAACCATTCGTCATACTGCTTCAGCACGTTGGAATTGACCGTCTCCTGTTTGCCGAACGTCAGGCGGTTGCGCCAATTGCCCGTGTTGTAGTTGAGCTGGACCTCCATGCCCTTCGCCACGGAGTCCCCCGTCGCGGTGATCGCGCCGGGCAGATCGGCATAATAGTTGTAGGGCATTTTCCAGATCTTCTCGGCGCCGGCCTCCACGTCCAGTTCCTGTTGTGCGGTCAGGGCCGCTGGATTCTGCACGGTGGGATCAAGGCCCATGTTGATCTTGGCGATGGTCCGGGCCCAAGAGCGGAAGAGCGCGTCAACACTGGCGGCCGTGCCGTCAGGGGCGGTGGCGGCCGGCATGGAGGTCAGACGGCCGATCGCGGTGCCGGAGGAGATGCGCTGGTTCTGGTTGTTCGCCTTGAACCACGACACGCGGGCAAACAGCTTGTTGTCCAGCGCCGAGAACTGGAACCCAAAGTCGCGGCCGACGCCCTGCGGATTGGGCAGCTGACGGCCGAACGCATCGTTCTGGGCTCCGCTCGGGGCGTCGAAGTTGTCGGACCAGTTGTAGCTGAGACCGAAATCACGGACGATCTGCCAGAACTGATTGCCGCTGGCGGCGCGGTCCTCGATCGACGACCAGCCGCGGAACGGGCGCAGCACGCCGCCGCCGGTCTTGGTCCGGCCGGTGGTGCGGCTCCAGTTGTTGAAGCGGTTCCAGATCGAGTTCATGTCGAAATAGCCATCCGGCGTGAACTTTTGCTGGGCCGTCAGGGCGGGGATCACCGTGCCGTCGGGGAGCGTCACCGCTCCGGTCGTCGTGCCCCGCGCCTTGAATTTGTCCAGGCGGGCGCCAAAGGTGGTCACCAAACGGTCCTTCCAGAGATAATTCGTCATGCCGGCGCTCAACGACTGGAGCGTCTTTTGGGTGCGACCCGGACTGTCGAAAGTGACGTAGTCCGTGGTCACGTTGGCGTCCTCAAACTGATTGGTCGCGTAATTGTAGACCTGGATATTGCCGTTGTAGTTGTTCACGTTCCATTCGCCGGAGGAACGCGTCACCGCGCCCATCGGATCGCCCGGATTGGCGAGATAATAATTACGTTGGATGGAAGTGGAGTTGTAAGACCAGCCCGTGCGGCTGCCGTCGGCATTGTTGTTCGGATTCGGCAGGTAGCGGACCGCGGCAGAAGCACCACTGCCGGCGGCGATGTATCTGAGCCGCTGGCGGTCGGCCAAGGACATATACTCGTCCCGCGACCACACGCCGATGAATTGGTGATGCCCCAGCCATTTCAACCAACCCTTGTGCTGGGTGAAATCGGGCGTGTAGGCCAGCATCGCGCGGAAGTGATCGTCCAACTCGTTGTTCACATAGCGGTCGGGATCGAAGTCGTTGACATAGGGCAGACCGAAATACGGATTGGCCTGGCCGTTCGGCAGATACTTGTTCACGTCGATTCTGAGCGCGGTGGCGTTCAGCTGGGCGATCGTATAATTCGTCGTCTGCTTGAAGTCCTGGCGGAACCAACCCGCGTTCAGGAACAGATCGCGGGTGATCTGCTGCTCCAGCTCGACGTTGTAATTCCGGTTCTTCTGGTAGCCGTAGTTCGCCTGGTTGACGTTGACACTCTTCCAATCGTAGATCGCGCGATCCGTCACGCCGGGGTAACGGTAGCCGCCCAGATTCGTAATGAACGAATTGTTGGTCCAGCCGGTCGACTGGAAGTAGTCGCGATTGTATACATCGGCCGAGGCCGGATTGTTCCACATATTGGACTTGGGATTGTCCGTGAGGTTCTGGAGCGCCGTGCCGCCGACACCCGGGATATTGAAGATCGTGCGATATGAGGTTCCGTAGAGGGGCTGGAACCAGTTTTGGAGCTGCCCGTCGCCGATCTGCATGAGCGTGCGGGCCTGGTTGAACTCAGCCAATCCCGGGACATAGAGGGCCGAGGCGGCGGGATTCGGGATGGTCAGACTGAGCGCGGGATTCAGCGCATTTTGGCCGAAGATCGTGATTCCGTTGTAGGTCGTGAAATTGGTGTTGGTCGACCCGGAGTTCCTCTTCGCCGGATCGTAACCCGGCATGGCCATGATGAAATCGCGGACCTGCTGCGCATACGGCGAATTGGTATCGCTAATGTAGGGCCCATAGACTTTGCCGCTTGAAAGCAGCGTGATCTTCTTGGTCAGCGCATCATAGGTCGGGCGACCGGCGAGATTCCATTGGGTGACGTAGTCGATCGGCGAGATCGTGTTGGGCCGGCGGTTGTGGTTGTCGTAATTTTCGAAGTTCGCCCGGATCATGGTCTTCGAAAACGGCTTCACCGTGATCGCGGCGTATTGCCGGCGCGTGATGTCGTAGGACGGCTTGCGCTCGAAGCGGCGGTCATCGTAGAGCACCGCGCCGTAGATCGCCAGCTTGTCCTTGATCAGCGACCGGTTGACCGCGAGGCTGCTGCGGAAGGAACCCCGGTCGTCCGTGCGGACGACCACGCGGTTGGTGTCACGGTTGAGCGTCGCCTGCGAGGTGGTCTGGTTGACGATGCCCGCGGGGCTGCCCAGGCCGAACAACATCGAGTTCGGGCCGCGGCTGATTTCATAAGACTGGACGTTGTAGGCATCGGGCGCCACGGCCGAGATCGACGGATAATAGTTGGTCGAGGCGCTGGGCACGCCGAGACCGCGGACGCGGTTGGCGCCCGCGTTCGTGAGCGAAACCACCGCGTTGCCCTGCGTGCCGCCGGCGTTTACGTCCAGCACACCGTCGTTGCGGAACGCCTGCGTCGACGGGGTGTAGGTCGAGGAACCTTCCGTGTTCACCTCGTAGCGGAACACATCGTTGACGTCGACCGACGCGAAATCCTCCATCTGTTCCTTCGTGACCACCGAAATCGAGGCACCGAGGTCTGCGAGGTTGGTGTTCATGCGGCTGCCCGCGAGGGTGTTTTGCGCGAAATAGCCGGTGTCCTTGGTGGTCGTGACCACGAAGGGCGACAGGATGATTTGCTCGTCTTCCTTGGGCGCGGTGCTCGTCGTGGCGACCGGGACGGCGGCGGTTTTCTGCTCGGGGGTGGGCTGGGCCGCAGGCGCCACTTGGGCGAACGCGGGAAGCGCCATTGCTAGCGCCAGAAACGGCGTCAGGAAACGCCGGACTTGATCCGTGCTGATTGGATATAGCGGGGTCATGTTTGGTTTGGGGTCGGGTGTGATTGGGATTTCATATGACCGGGCACGAAGGCGGACGGCATATGCGTGGGGTGCGCGGGGAAGGCAGCGGGGGTGGCTACGATGAATAAGGAACCCCCACGAATGGCAGACACAACCGAACCCGTTTTCAGACAGTCCGAGCTGGGTTCGGCATAAGCATGGATTCTAGCCGCGCCGGAGACGCGCGGCGCGGCGGCCATCCGCCCCACGCCCCGGGATTTTCCCGGCGTGGGATATTCGGATCCGGAGGAGCTGCTCGGGGGGCGGTGCAAAGTGCGGCCTTTAAGACGTGGTGGTGAGGTTTAATCCGCCCGCGGCCAGCGATTGCTCGGTCACGTAGGAACGGCGCAGCGCCTCGGCCATGCCCTTGATCTCGGGCACCTGCATGCCCTCGCCGTTCACGCCCGACCAGCTGATCTTTTCGGCGGGGACGGTGCCGATGTGCGCCCCGCGGTGGATCGACTCGATCAGCGCGGTGTGCCGGCCGGCAAGTTCGCTGGTGCAGATCGGCGCCGCGGGATCGCGCAGGCGCTGCAGCGTTATGCGGAACATCGCGCGTCGCGCGCCGGTGATGTCCAGCACGGTGTGCCGGGTCGTGTCGCCGTTGGTCGCGCGCCACCAGGCTTCGGATTCATAACGCCAGCAGGCCTCCCCATGCCGGCCCGTGATCACGATCTCGGGCTCGACCGTCTCGCGGCAGGCGTGGCTCGCGCCGAACCATAGCTTCACGCCGCGCGCGGTGCGCAGGCGGACCACCGCGGTGTCGAAGCTTTCGATATGGTGCGCCCGCAGGAGCTCCACCCCCTCGATGGTCGGGGCGATGGCGGGCGTATCGGCGCCGACGAAGAACAGGCTCAGCATCACAAAGTGGGCGAAGGCGTTGTTGAGCGGCGAGTCCATGACCGGCACCCCGTCCACCTGCAGACGGCCGGCCCAGTTGTTGCGGGTGAAGTAACGCCGCGGCCGCGGCCAGACGCCGAGAAACCGCACCGACCAGATGTCGCCGATGACGCCGCGCTCCAGCTCCTCTTTCAGCCACCGCGTGCCGGGTTCATACAGATCCTGGAAACCGACCGCCACAAACCGCCCGGTGCGCTGCTCGACGCGGCGGATCTCATCCACCTCTGCGAGGGAACTGGCCAGCGGTTTCTCGACGAGCACATTGGCGCCGGCTTCCAGCGCGGCGATGGTCATGCGCGCATGCCAGTGGATGCCGGTGGGGATCAGGCAGAGGTCGATCCGGCCCGCGTGCTGGCGGAACATCTCCCGATAATCCGTGAAGATCTCGCAGCCATGCCCGCGCAATTCCGCGACGGTCGCGGCTTCCTCGGGGGCGTTGATGATGGTTGCGGCCGTGATCCGGATCTCGCCCCGCTCCCGGCTTTCGCGCGCGAGCTGTAGATGGATGCTGCCGTAGCCGGACACGCCGATGATCGCGATGCGGGCAGGTTGGAGGTTGTCGGGCATGGGGTGAGGGCGAATTGGGCTGCCAGTGGCGCCGCGGGGGAGGCAAGGCACGCGCTTTCGCGACGGGTGTTCCCGGACGGTGGGGTGGCTGGGGACGCCAACGTAGCCGATCATCGTGGCGCGTCATTGTTCGCGCCGTCTTGACAGTCCGAGCACATGCCGTGGCGCTTCGCTTGATTTGCCGTGCAATCAGGGATACAGGCAATCTTCACCCCTGCCCCTTTCATGAAAACGTCCCCCGTGTTCGTGCTGCTTCTTGGTATCGCATTGTCCGTCGCCGCCCGGGCGGAACCGGTCGTGCCGGTCACCGTCACCCCCAGCACCGCCAAGCCGTGGACGCGCTGGTGGTGGCCGGGCAGCGCCGTCGATCCCGCAAGCGTGACGCACCAGCTCGAACAATTCGCTGCCGCCGGACTCGGCGGCGTTGAGATCACGCCGATCTACGGCACGCGCGGCGCGGAGTCGCGGTATGTGGAATTTCTGTCCCCCCGCTGGATGGAACTGTTGCAGTATACCGCGCAGGAAGCCCACCGGCTCGGCCTCGGGGTCGATATGGTCACCGGCACCGGCTGGCCGTTCGGCGGACCGTGGATCGAACCCGCAGAAGGCTCCGCTCAACTCGTCCTGCAGGACGGACGGCTCGCCGGCACGCCGACACTCATGAAGGTCAAGCGCGCCGCGCCGGGCGACGAAGGCCTCGTCCTCGATCCCTTTTCACCGGCCGCGCTCGAACATTATCTCGCGCCGTTCACGCGGGCTTTCGCCGGTTTCCCGCCCCATCTCGTGCGCGCCCAGTTTCACGATTCCTTCGAATACTACAACGCGTCCTGGACACCGGGCCTGCCGGCGGCGTTTCGCGCCCTGCACGGCTACGACCTGCAGGACCACGCGGCCGAGCTCCTCGGGCAAAAACCGCTCGCGCCCGCCGAGCTGGCGCGGTTGAAATCCGACTATCGCGCCACGCTCGCGCAGCTCCATCTGGATTACCTCAACACCTGGGCGCGCTGGTCGCACGAACACGGTTTCATTGTGCGCAACCAATCGCACGGCGCGCCGGCCAACCTGCTCGATCTCTACGGCGCCGTCGACATTCCCGAGACGGAAACCTTCGGCTCGACGCCCTTCCCCATTCCCGGCGTGCGCCGCGAATGGGCCTCGGGTCGCGACCTGCCCGATTCGCTCGTGCTCCGCATGGCCTCGTCGGCCGCGCACGTGATGGGCCGCCCGCTGGCGTCCAGCGAGACCTGCACCTGGCTGCGCGAGCACTGGCACGTCGCCCTCGCCTTCACCAAGCCCGAGATCGACCGGCTCTTCACCGCCGGCATCAACCACGTCGTCTACCACGGCACGGTCTTCTCGCCGCAGGACGCCGCGTGGCCGGGCTGGCTTTTCTACGCCTCCACCCAGTTCAACCCCAACAATACCTGGTGGAACGACTTTCCCGCGCTCAACGCCTACGTCACGCGCGTGCAGACCGTCCTGCAATCCGGCCGGCCCGACAACGACGTGCTGCTCTACTGGCCGTTCGAGGACGTGATCGACCGGCCCGACGGCCTGATGCAGCAATACGGCGTGCACGACCGCAGCTGGCTCGAAGGCTCCGCCTTCCAGCGCATGGCAACGAATCTGCTCAAGGCCGGCTATTCCCTCGACTATATTTCCGACGCCCAGCTGCTGCAAACGCGCGTCGCCGACGGCGGCCTCGTCACGCCGGGCGGCGCCCGTTATCGCGCGCTCGTGATCCCGGCCACGCGGCGGATGCCGGTGGAAACCCTGGCCAAACTCCTCGCGCTCCAGCAGGCCGGCGGCGCCGTGATCTTTGAAGCCGCGCCCGAAGACGTGCCCGGCCTCGCCCGGCTGGAAGAACGTCGCGCACGGTTCCGCGAGCTCAAGGACGCCATCAGCCGGCGCGGCACCATGACCGGCAATATCCTGGCGGAACTCGATTATCGCGGCGCAACCTGCGAGCCAGCGGCGGCGGCCGGCCTCGGTTTCGCCCGGCGGGCGCACGACACCGGGCACGACTATTTTTTTGCCAATCTCACCGCGCACCCATTTGACGGCTGGCTGATCCTCGGCACCGCGGTCCGCGCCGCCGTGCTGACGGACCCGCTCACGGGCCGCTCGGGCCGCGCCGCCCTCCGCACCATCACAAACCCGGAGGTTTATCTGCAACTCGCTCCCGGTGAATCGCTGCTACTGCGCACCTTTGCGTCGATCGAACCAGCCGGGACCACCGCTTGGTCTTACACCGCACCGGCCGGACCCGCCGTGCCGCTCACGGGCGAGTGGCACATCGAATTCCTCTCCGGCGGCCCGGTCCTGCCTCCGCCCCTGCAAACCGCCGAATTGAAATCCTGGACCGAGCTTGGCGGGACCGAGGCGCAACGCTTCGGCGGCACCGCGCGCTACCGGCTGGAGTTCGAATTGCCGGTCACGGACGCGGACGACTGGCTGCTCGACCTGGGCGACGTGCGCGAGAGTGCGCGCGTGCGGCTCAACGGCACCGAAGTCGCCACCGCGTGGAGCCTGCCCTTCCGCCTGCCCGTCGGCGCACACCTGCATCCCGGCCGCAACGTGCTCGAACTCGACGTCACCAACCTCGCGGCCAACCGTATCCGCGATCTCGACCACCGCGGCGTGGATTGGAAGATCATGCGCGAAATCAATTTCGTGGACATCAACTACAAGCCCTTCGACGCCTCGGCCTGGCCGCTCGCCCCCTCGGGCTTGCTCGGGCCGGTGACGCTCACGCCGCTGCGCCGGCTCGCCCCGTGATTGCCGTGCTGCAACTTTCCTGTCTCCCTCTTTTCTCCCCATGAGCAAAAAACGCTTCGCCTTCGTCGGCACCGGTGGCCGCGCCATCAGCTTCATCGAGCCCCTCGTCACGACCTATCGCGACACCAACGAACTCGTCGGCCTCTGCGACCTCAGCCCGGCGCGCATGGCCTATTACAACGCGATGCTCGCCGGCGAGTGGGCCTACCATGCCGTCCCCGCCTACCCCGCGGCGCAGTTCGACGAGATGCTGCGCATTGAGAAACCCGATACGGTCTTCGTCTGCTCCATCGATTGCACGCACCACGACTACATCATCCGCGCCCTGCACGCCGGCTGCGACGTCATCACCGAGAAGCCGCTGACGATCGACGCCGAGAAATGCCGCGCGATCCTCGCGGCCCAGCACGCCACCGGCCGCCGCGTGCGCGTGGCCTTTAACTACCGCTGGGCTCCGTTTCGCACCAAGGTCAAGGAGCTCATCGCCACCGGCGTCATCGGCAAGGTCCGCTCCGTCAACCTTGAGTATCTCCTCGATACCAACCACGGCGCCGACTACTTCCGCCGCTGGCACGCCCACGCCGCCGAGTCCGGCACGCTCCTCGTGCACAAGAGCACGCACCACTTTGACCTCGTCAACTGGTGGCTCGACGCGATCCCCGCGCAGGTCTTCGCCTACGGCGACCTCGTGTTCTACGGCCGCCAGAACGCCGAGGCCCGGGGCGATGGCGCCCTGGCCGCCTATCCACGCTACACCGGCCACCCGGAGGCGAAAGCCGATCCCTTCTACCTCGATCTCGACGAGAGCGAGCCGTTCCGGAAAATCTACCGCGCCGGCGAGGCCGATTCCGGCTACATCCGCGACCGGAATGTCTTTCGCGACGACATCGACATCTACGACCAGATGTCGCTCAACGTCCGCTACCGCACCGGCGAACAGCTCACCTATTCGCTCGTCTGCTACAGCCCGCGCGAGGGCATGCGCGTGTGCTTCAACGGCGACCGCGGCCGCCTCGAGTATCACGAATTCATCGGCACGCACATGAACCGCGCCGTGCGCCCCAAGGACTTCAAGCTCGACGAGAAGCCCGGCGCCGAGGCCGAGGGCGAATGGATCAAGGTCTATCCGCATTTCCAGAAAAGCTACCTCGTCCCGCTGCCGCCCGCCACCGGCGCCCACGGCGGCGCCGACGAAATCCTCTGCCGCTCGTTCTACGCGCCCGACGCACCCGCGAAGGATCCGTGGGGCCGCTTCGCCGGCCACGAGCAGGGCGCGGCCTCCATTCTTGTCGGCATCGCCGGCGTCGAATCGATCCAGCGCAACCAGCCGGTGAACCTCGCCGATCTCGTGCCGCTCCGGCCCGCCGCGCGCCGGCTCTCGGATCTGGTCTGAGCCGAAACGCAGTTACGAGCGTGAGCGAGTGGTCGAACTGCCACACCACTTGCAGGGGCGCAGGCTGGCCCATTCGACAAACTCAGGTCCTCGAGCCAGTCGAAAGGCTGTGCCCTTCCGGAGTGGACTTGTAGGGCTGCCGCTTGCGGCATGCCTTCCTCTCCGGTGGCGCGGCGCAAGCGCCGGCCCTATAGCGCCCCTACTTTTGGCGTAAGGCATAACCCTCTCCCGCCCCCGCCCTCGACAGCGCGCCGGCGCGTGTCGTAGGGTATCGGCACACGATGCCCACCCCCGGTTCCAGATTTCGCGCCGCTCTGAAAACCGAGCAGCCGCTCCAGATTGCCGGCGCCATCAACGCCTACTCCGCCTTGCTCGCTCAACGCACGGGCTTCCGCGCCCTCTATCTCTCCGGCGCCGGCGTCGCCAACCATTCCTACGGCGTGCCCGATGTCGGCCTGACCGAGTTGGAGGACGTGCTGATCGACGTCCACCGCATCACCAAGCGCGTGCCGCTGCCGCTGCTCGTCGATATTGACACCGGTTGGGACGACCCGCTGACCGCGGTGCGCGAAATGGCCGCCGCCGGCGCCGCCGCGGTTCATCTCGAGGACCAGGTTCCCGCCAAGAAGTGCGGCCACCTGCCGGGCAAGCACCTCGTCTCCACCAGCGAGATGATCGAGCGCGTGCGCGCCGCCGTCTCCGGCAAACCTTATCCGGACTTTGTGGTCATGGCCCGCACGGACGCCGCGGCCAACGAGGGCGTGCCCGCCGCGATCGCCCGCGCCCAGGCCTACATCGCCGCCGGCGCCGACATGATCTTCGCCGAGGCGCTCCACACGCTCGACGACTACCGCGCCTTCACCGCTGCGGTCAAAGCACCCGTCCTCGCCAACCTCACCGAGTTCGGCCAGACGCCGTATTTCACCCTCGCGGAAATGCACTCGACCGGCGTCGCCATGGTGCTCTACCCACTCTCCGCTTCGCGTGCCGCCGCCGCCGCCTCACTCGAGGTTTACGCCGCCATCCGCCAGAATGGCACGCAACAGTCCGTCGTCGGCAAGATGCAGACCCGCGCCGACCTCTACACCACCCTCGGCTACACCCCGCCCAAAGAAAAGTGACCACGGATTTCACGGATGAACACGGATCAAGGCACCGCACCCGCAACCTGTCATTCTGAGCGAAGCGAAGAATCCAGCACTACGCACGCTGCCGCTCGTCACACTGGATCCTTCACTCCGTTCAGGATGACACGCCTCGCGTCTTTTTGAATCAATCCGTGTCCATCGGTGTAATCCGTGGTCAAATAAACCATTCCCCCATGAGCGACCCCACGCCACCCCCCGCTCCCAAAGCCAAGAAATCCGTCGCGCTGTCCGGCGTCGTTGCCGGCAACACCGCGATCTGCACCGTGGGCCACACCGGCAACGACCTGCATTATCGCGGCTACGACATCGCCGACGTCGCCGCGCAGGCCACGTTCGAGGAAATCGCCCACCTCCTCATCCACGAGCGCCTGCCCAACTCGGCTGAACTCGAGTCCTATCGAAAAGACCTCATTTCGCTCCGCGGACTCTCCGCCCCGCTGCGCGCCATCCTCGAGCAGCTCCCCGCGCGCTCGCACCCGATGGGCGTCTTGCGCACCGGCTGCTCCGCCCTCGGGGCGATGGACACCGAGCCGTCCGCCGCCGACGGCAGCGGCCCGAAAGATCCCGCCGTCGCGCGCCGCATCGCGGACAAGCTCATCGCCTGCTTCCCATCGATGCTGCTCTACTGGCATCACTTCGCCACCACCGGCCGGCGCATCGACGTCGAGACCGACGACCCGACGATCGCGGCGCACTTCCTCCGCCTCCTCCATCAGCGCGCCCCGCAACCCTCGCACGTCCGTGCGCTCGACCGCTCGCTCATTCTCTACGCCGAGCACGAGTTCAACGCCTCGACGTTCACCGCGCGCGTCATCGCCGGCACCGGTTCCGGCCTCTACAGTTGCGTCACCGGCGCCATCGGTGCGCTCCGCGGCCCCAAGCACGGCGGCGCCAATGAGGTCGCCTTCGAAATCCAGCGCCGCTACCGCACCCCCGACGAGGCGGAGGCCGACCTCCGCGCCCGCCTCGCCCGCAAGGAAATCGTCATCGGCTTCGGCCACCCGGTCTACACGGTCAGCGATCCGCGCAACGCCATCATCAAGGAAATCGCCCGCGATCTCTGCGCCGAGGCCGGGACGCTCGCGCGCTTCGCCGTGGCCGAGCGCATCGAGCAGGTGATGTGGGCCGAGAAAAAAATGTTCCCCAATCTCGATTGGTATAGCGCCGTCGCCTACCACGAGATGGGCGTGCCCACCGCGATGTTCACGCCGCTCTTCGTCATCGCCCGCACCGCCGGCTGGGCCGCGCACGTCATCGAGCAGCGCGCCGACGGCAAGATCATCCGCCCGAGCGCCAACTACACCGGCCCCGCCGACCGCCCCTTCATCCCCATCAACCAGCGAGGATGAATGGCCACAAAAAACACAAAGACCTGACTGCCGGCCAGACCCTCAAGGCGCCTATAGGCGCACGGAAGGTTCTCGCCGCACCCATGACCATTTTTGTGCTTTTTGTGGCTAACTCTCCTGCCTTGTTTTTCGTGTCCCTTCGCGTTCTTCGTGGTTAATATTCATCCATGAGTTCCCCCATTTCCAACGTCCGCCCCGAACCCGACCAATTGCTCGCTGACATCGCCGACTACGCGCTCAACACGCCGATCGCCAGCGACGAGGCCTACGACACCGCCCGCTGGTGCCTCGTCGACACCCTCGCCTGCGGCATCATGGCCCTTGCCTACCCGGCCTGCACGAAACTCCTCGGGCCCGTCGTCCCCGGCGCCTTCATCCAGCACGGCGCGCGCGTCCCCGGCACCCGCTACGAACTCGATCCCGTGGCCGCCGCCTTCAACATCGGCACGACGGTCCGCTGGCTCGACTTCAACGACACCTGGCTCGCCGCCGAGTGGGGCCACCCGTCCGATAACCTCGGCGCCATCCTCGGCGTCGCCGACTGGCTCTCCCGCCACCAGGCCGCGCACATCGCCCCCGCCGCCTATCACTCGCTGCTCCCGGCGCACCTCACCCCGCTCACCATGAAGGACGTCCTCACCGCGATGGTGAAGGCGCACGAGATCCAGGGTGTGCTCGCGCTGGAAAATTCCTTCAACCGCGTCGGCCTCGACCACGTGCTCCTCGTCCGCGTCGCCTCGACCGCCGTCGCCGCCGTCATGCTCGGCGCCAACCGCGAACAGGTGATCAACGCCGTGTCGCACGCCTGGATCGACGGCTCCGCGCTCCGCACCTACCGCCACGCGCCCAACACCGGCTCGCGCAAGTCCTGGGCCGCCGGCGATGCCACCAGCCGCGCCGTCCGCCTCGCGCTCATCGCCATGACCGGCGAGATGGGCTACCCCTCCGCCCTCACCGCCATGACCTGGGGTTTCCAGGACGTCTCCTTCAAGGGCAAGCCCGTCAAGCTCGCCCGCTCACTCGGCAGCTACGTCATGGAGCAGATCCTCTTCAAGATTTCCTTCCCCGCCGAGTTCCACGCGCAGACCGCCGTCGAATGCGCCGTGCACCTCCACCCGCAGGTCCGCGGCCGGCTCGAGGACATCGAACGCGTCGAGCTGACCACCCACGAGTCGGCCATCCGCATCATCGACAAGAGCGGCCCGCTCCACAACCCGGCCGATCGCGACCACTGCCTCCAATACATGACGGCCATCGGCCTCCTCTTCGGCACGCTCAACGCCGACCACTACGAGGACGCCACCGCCGCCGACCCGCGTATCGACGAACTCCGCGCCAAGATGACCGTCACCGAGGACAAGCAGTATTCGCAGGACTACCTCGACCCGGAAAAACGTTCCATCGCCAATGCCGTGCAGGTCTTCTTCCGCGACGGCCGCAAGACGGACAAGATCGCCGTCGAGTATCCCATCGGCCACCGCCGCCGCCGCAAGGAAGGCATCCCCGTCCTCAAGCACAAGGCCCACAACGCCTTCGTCACCCACTACGGCGCCGAGAAAGCCGCCAAGCTGATGGAGTTCTTCGCCAACCGCGAACGCCTCGAAGCCATGCCCGTCCACGCCTTCGTCTCCCACTTCGCTAAATGAGTCAGGGCCAGTTTCTCGATCGTCCATCGAGTCTCGCGAGCGTCTCCGGGCTCGTCCTCGGTTGCTACACGACGCGAGTTGGCCCTATGGAAAAAGCGCCGCTTTTGCACGGATGCGACGCAATCCGAAATTCCATGAAATCCCATGTCCGCCCTTGAGCCCCAACGATTTTTTGCTCCCGTCCCCTCGACGGGCCTGTAAATAGTAAGGTTTTATCACGAATCTGAATAACACTGACCGCAAATGAAGAAGGCCATCCGTATCGTGTTAGCTCTCTACCTTGGCTGGTGTCTTGTCCCCAACGTGCTTGCAATGTCAGCAGCACCGCAGAAAGCCAATCTGGCTACCTACGCCATTTCGGTTCTCTGCATAACTTGGTTGGCGGGCGTCGTGTTTCTGATCATGGCGCCAAAAATCGGTCGCTGGGTCACCATTGGAGGACAGGTGCCTCAGCTGGTTTGCCTCGCCGCACCTGGTTATTATTACTGCCTCTTCAGTGGCTTCATCGCGGCCTTAGGCTGCAGTATTTTGCCCCGCGGAGGTCACTGGATATGGCGGCCAGAAATTGAATTTCGGAGCGGGACGTCCGCCGGCTTGGTATTCGGCGGTCAGCCTCATCCAGAAGCTGGTTACGCGCTGGTAATAAATGTTGGCGCGATTCTTATCGGAACTCTCGCCTATTACGGTCTTAGAGAAAAGAAACCGAATTCTGAGAGCTGCGCGAAAAGGGTCAGGCCGCGTATATTGATGTCCAGTTGAGCCCCGGCTTTACGCTCCGGCTGATTTCTGCATCGTTTCCGCCACGGGCCGCCAATCAACATGCGTGCCCGTCTTCCCAAATCTCTCGCCTCCCTCTCGTCTGTCGAGAGCGTAATCCATACGATCCGCGGTGAACGTGTGATCCTCGACGCGGATCTCGCCAAGCTCTACGGGGTCGCCACGAAAGTCCTGAATCAGGCCGTCCGACGCAACCGCGAGAAATTCCCGCCGGACTTCTTGTTGGAACTCACAGCCACTGAGGCTGAGGCACTTAGGCGTTCAAGGTCACAAATTGTGACCTTGAAGCGGGGTGGAAATGTGAAGTTTGCACCTTTCGCCTTCACCGAGCACGGCACCATCATGGCGGCCAACATCCTCACCTCGCCGCAAGCCGTCCAGATGAGCGTGTTCGTTGTCCGCGCCTTCGTGAAGATGCGGGGGCTGCTCACCGACACCCGCGAACTGGCGAAGAAACTCGCCTCACTGGAAAAGGAGCTGACCTCGCGGCTCAACTCGCACGAGACCGCCATCAGCGAATTCATGAAGGGGATCATGCTACTGCTCAATCCACCGCCCGCACCTGAAGTGCCGGACAAGGAAATGGGCTTCCACACCACCTTAAAAAAGCGTCCCTGAGCCTGCCGGAACTTGTCATACATTATATGACAAACCGCTGTTTGGCTGACGGCGAAAGCTCCCGTCGCGGCGGCGGTCTCATGTTAGGATAAGTCCACCCTTTCGCGCCGGCCGGATCTGAATATTCTTAATCCATGCATCTTCCGATGCCATCCCCCGCCCCATGGCTCTTCCTGCGTCCGCTTTGGCGGCTGGCGCTGATCGTCCTGCTGCCGGTCGGGCTGCTTCCCGCCGCAGAGTCGGATGAACCCGTCGCCGTTTTCTCCCAGGTCTTCAACGGCTACACGCGCACGCGACTGCCGGACAAGTCGTTCAAGCCCGAAGCCTACGTGTTCGGCGAAGGCGGTTGCTGGACCCGGCCGGTGCGGGACCGCGGGATGGAGGAGATGACGTTTCTCCGCCTCGCCAAGGCCGCCGCCGCGCCCCTCGGGCGCCTGAACTACCGCCCGGCCCTCACCTCCGCCGAGGCCGAACTCCTGATCCTCGTCTTCTGGGGCTCCACCGAGGGCAGCCGCGATTACGATCGAAATAACACCATCGACCGGCTTTCGGCCGCGTCTTCCGACGCGATCGCCGCCCGGAGTGCCGCCGAGTCCGCCGCCAACGTCAAAAGCGAATCGGCCACCACGGCCGCCGCCACCGCCAGCGCCGCAGAGAGCGAGCTGGATAGCGCGCTCTGGCAAATGGATCTGGCGAACCGGGAACGCGACCGGCTCGACTACCGCAACGCCCGCATCCTCGGCTACACGGACGCGCTCCAACGGGCGTCGTGCGCTCCGCACATGTCCTTCGCCCAGGATACCATGGCCGAGATTGGCTATAACCGCTACTACGTGGTGTTGCAGGCCTACGATTTCAAAACCGCCGTGAAGGAGAAGAAGCTCAAGCCGCTCTGGACGGCGCGCATCAGCATGGACGAGTCCGGCAACAATTTCGCCCAGTCGCTCGATCGGATGCTCCGGACCGGTGCGCGGTATTTCGGCCAGGACAGCAACGGCCTGCACCGCGAGGCGGATCGCGAAGGCCACGTCGATCTCGGCCCGCTGGATGTCATCGAGACCTTGCCGGAGAAATGACGGCGTGATCGGCTTTGTAGGCGGGGTGCCCTCACCCCGCGGTTTTCGCCGCCCGTGCCTCGCAGGGTGAGGGCACCCCGCCCACCTCAGACTTAACGGATCCGCCCTAGAAATTCCAATAGGAGAGCGACAGGCCGATGCTGTGGTCCTTGCGGTAGTAGTCGACGAGGTCGCTGTTGTAGCCACGCCGATACCAGAAGGTGAGCGGAAAGCTGTTCAGCAGCCTCAGGCCGGCTTCGAGCGTGAGCGTGTTGTATCTGAAGGGCCGGGCACCGCCGGTGGTCCAGACGAGGGAATGCGGGCCCACAAACTGGATGAAGGTCTGCCGCAGGCTCAGGATATCCGGCTCGGTGTGCCCCGGCAGCTTGAAGTTGAAGCGGAAGGACAGGCCGTCGACGCGGTTCCGCGGTTTGCCCTCGGGATCGTTTTCCCAGCCGTTGTATTCCTCCGCGCGATGCTGGGCGATGCCCCAGGGCAGGTAATAGTTGTATTTGACCCGAAGGCCCACGGTGGTCTTGGGCCGGCCGGGCTCGCCCCAGGCATCCCAATCGTGGGCGTATTGCAGGCCGACATAGTCCCAACCGCGGCTGATGTTGTCGCGGGCGCTGCGGTAAGCGGTCCGCTCGACGATCCCGGGGGCCACCGGATCGGTGCTGTCCTTGTATTGGTCGAGGTAAATCTGCAGCTGCTGGTTGAACCGTTCCGCACTGGCGATGAACTGGCCGTTGGATTCGTGGGCGTAGACCAGTTCGACGAAATTGTCCTCGGATTCCATCCGACCCTGCCGGTCTACCTCCCACAGGCGGAACGCGATCATGGGATTGAAACGCTTGCCCACAACCGGCGCGGACGGCCGCGTGCCGATGTATTGGCCCGAGCGCACCGTCGCGGCAAAATAGACGTTCAAACCGGAGTAGCCGGCCGGGCGGAGAAAATTCTCGTCGGTCCGGCGGCGGACGGGCTCGGGATATTCCCGGGCCGCGGGATGCAACGGCAACATGGTGGAGAAGGTGAAATCCATGAATGCATCGTCGCCCTGGTCCCACGTGTAACCGAGCCGCGTCGGCTCGTAGGAACGGAACAGGTTGGTAAAGGTGCGCGGCAGGAAACCACGATGCTCGCGGGCGACTTCCCGGTCCTGCCGGGCCTGTTTGCGCTGGTTCCACCTATCGGCCAGCCACGACGCCGGCTTGACCGGACCGGTTGCTTCCGCGGCTTGCGGCGTGGTCTCGGCCGACGGCGCCGCCTCGTTGGCCCAGGTCTGCTCATCGTTGAGTGAACGGTGTTCCGCCAGGAGGCGCCAGTCGCCGTTGTTCCTTACCCAGGTCGTCGTGTAGCGGCCCAGGGCGAGCAGACGCGGAGTGTTGGGCAGGGTGATGTCCCGGTCGATGACCCGGTAGGTTCCCGTGACGACGGCCGTGTCGCCCGCCACCACGACCGCGGGAACGCCGACCCGGCAGCACCATTCCCGATCCAGGCGGCGGCTGATCCGCTCGTCGAGCGAAGCGGATGACGGCGGCGGAACCACTGCCGGTTTGAAGGTGTGATCGGGCTCCACGTAGGTGTAGCCTTCCAGCACCAGCCCCTTCAGCTTCTCCGGTTTGTTATCGGCGACGTCGGCATCGAAATCATCTAGCAACTGGATGAGCCGCGCCTCTTCCGGGGACTCGGCCCGGGCGGTGAGGGCGGTGAGAATCGTCAGGCAGGCGAACAGTTTGGCTTTCATCTTGGCGGTTGGGTGGCAGGGCGGACGCAGATCGTAGTGGGTCGGACAGGCCGGCGGCAGCCGCATCCTCTATCCAAGGTAAACGGAAAAGCCGCAAGCGATGATCCGCGAAAGCACCTGAATTCAGGTGGGGGCCGGCGTGATCGGGCCGGAGCCGGGACAGAAATATCCCCTTGACTGTTCTGGAACGATCGTTCTTATATGCGCCATGTCCCGCCAGAAGGAGTTCGACGAAACCGAAGTGCTCGACCAAGCGCTCGAACTCTTTCGCGCCCGTGGATTCAACCACACCTCGTTCTCCGATCTCGTCGATGAACTCGGGGTCAGCCGCCAGAGCCTCTACGACACCTACGGCGACAAGCAGAACCTCTACCAGACCGCCTTGAAGCGCTACCTGGAGCGCGGCCTCGACGCCATCCGGCGCAAGCTCGACGATCCGGCCCCCGTGCGCGAGGTCCTCGGCGGGCTGTTTGAGGCCATGATCAAGGGCAACTGCACGAATGGCTCGCCCGGCTGCATGATGGTCAACGCCATGGTCGAACTCTCCCCGCACGACGCCGACACCCGCGCCCTCGCCCAACTCCACGCCCGCGAACTCGAGGGTCTGTTCGCCTCGCGTCTCAGCGCCGCGCAACGCCAGGGCGAGCTCTCCAAGGACAAGGATCCCGTCGCCCTCGCCTGCTTCTTCTATCACACCATTCTCGGCCTGGCCGTGTCCTCGCGCGCCCTCGGCGACAAGGAATGCCTGCGCCAGACCGCCCACGTAGCCTTGCAGGTTCTCGACTGATTCTTTGCTGCTCTTTCTGGAACGTTCGTTCCGCATTCTCCACGCACCACATGAAAAACAAAAACATCCTGATCACTGGCGGCACCACCGGCATCGGCCTGGCGACCGCCCAACTTCTGCAAGCCGAAGGCGCGCGGGTCATCGTCACGGGCCGCAATCCCGCGACTCTCGCCGCCGCGCGCACCACGCTCGGCGCGTCCGCCGTCGTTCTTCCCTCCGATTCCGCCAATCTCGCCGACGCGCAGGCGCTCGGCGCCCACGTGCAAAAACACGCCGCGCAGCTCGACGGCGTGTTCCTCAACGCCGGCATCGGCCAGTTCGGCCCGATCGAGGCGATGACGCCGCAGCACTTTGACGACATGTTCGGCGTCAACGTCCGCGGGCTCTACTTCCAGCTGCAATCGCTGCTGGCGCTGCTCGCCAACCCGAGCGCCGTCCTGTTCAACGCCTCGGTGGTCGCGGAGCTCGGCTTCCCCACCACGAGCATCTACTCGGCGACCAAGGCCGCGGTGGTTTCGCTGGGTAAGTCCCTCGCTGTCGAGCTGGCGCCGCGCGGCATCCGCCTCAACACCCTGAGCCCCGGCCCGATCAAGACGCCCATCTACGGCAAGCTCGGCTTCCCGGCCGAGGCGCAAAAGGGTTTCGAGGACCAAATGGCTTCGCAGTCACTCTTCAAGCGCTTCGGCACCGCCGACGAAGTCGCCCGCCTGGCCCGCTTCCTCCTCTCCGACGACTCCAGCTACATCATCGGGGAAAATCTCAACGTCGATGGCGGCGTCCGCCTGACCTGAAACCGTTCCCATCTATGATCGCCGCCGTCATCATCCTCTCCGCGCTGGTGCTGCTCGTTTCCACCGACAGCACCACGAACTGAAGGCGAGGCGCCTACGCGATCCCACGTATGGGCGACGGCGGAAACCGCTATAACACCCACCCAGCATGATCACCGCCGCCCTCATCCTCTCCGCCCTCACGCTCCTCGTGGCGAGTGATGACGCGGGCCGCTGAACCTCCCGGTTCAGACCTGCGTCATCACCCGCACGATCGCCGCCACGCTCCGGTCCACGTCGGCGTCGGTCGTGGCCCACGACGACACGCTGAGGCGCATCGCGGTCCGGCCCTGCCAGACGGTGACCCCGGCCCAGCAAGTGCCGTCTGCCTGGATGGCTTCGATGACGCGCCTCGTCCGCTCGGCGTCGCCGAAGGCCACCAACACCTGGTTGAGCACGACTTCGTTCAGGATCTCGCAGCCCGCCGCCGAAAGTTTCGCGGCAAAACGGCGCGCCTGGGCGCAGTTGCGCGCGATCAGGTCGGCCACGCCGGCGCGACCCAGCGAACGCAGCGCCGCCCAGACCTCGACCCCGCGCGCACGGCGCGAGAGCTCGGGCGTGAAGTCCGACGGGTTGCGGTGCTCGCTCTGCGTCGGCAGATATTCCGCGGTGATCGCCATCGCGGCCTGCAGCGCGTGGGGATCGCGGACAAAGGCGAGGCCGCAGTCGTAGGGAACGTTCAGCCACTTGTGCGCATCGGTGGCCCACGAGTCCGCGTCAGCGATGCCCGCCGCCAGCGGCGCGAGCGCGGGCACGGCGTTGGCCCACAGCCCGAACGCGCCGTCGACATGCACCCACGCGCCCGCGGCGTGCGCGCGGCGGCAAATCTCCCCGATGGGATCGAACGCACCGGTGTTCACGTTGCCGGCCTGCACGATCACAATCGTCGGTCCCGTCAGCGCCGGCAGCTGGTCAACCCGCATGCGCCCCTGCCCGTCCACCGGCACCTTCACCACCCGGCTGCGCCCGAGCCCGAGGATCCCGAGCGACTTGGTGACCGACGGATGCACCTCGGCGCCGACGATCACGGTGACGGGCGGCGCGCCGAAAAGGCCCTGCGCCTCGACATTCCAGCCGGCCTTCGCGAGCACAGCGTGGCGCGCGGCGGCCAGTGCGCAAAGGTTGGCAACGGTCGCGCCGGTCACGAACGCACCGCTGCATTCCGGCGGCAGCCGCAACACGTCGAGCAGCCAGCGCAACGCCACCTGTTCGAGGTGTGAAGCGCCCGGCGTGGGCCGGTAAAGCGCGGCATTCTGGTCCCAGGCCCCGGCGAGCCAGTTGGCCGCCAGGCTGACGGGCAGCGATCCTCCGATGACAAAGCCGAAGAAACGCCGGCCGGCCATTGCCATCGTGGCGGGCGAACCGATCTCATCGAGAAGCTTGAGCGTCGCGGCCGGATCGGTGGGACCCGCCGGCAATGGCTCATCGAGCGCATGGAGAGCGGTGACCGCGGCGGGCGCGGGAGCAACCGGGCGGGTGTCGAGCCCTTCGAGGTAACGGATCGCGCGGGCGGTGGCATCGGTCAGCAGTTCCTTCATGGCGTGGTGGGGTTGACGCAGCCTGCCGCCGCGGCCAACCCCGGTCAACCTGCCAAGTGGTGCCGTCCGGGCGCAGTTGCCATCAATCCCGGGCAGTCCACGCCGCCTAGAACGGAAAATCGTTCTGCTTCCGCGGATCCTTCGCCTTTTCGTCGATGCGCCGGACCGCCACCTCGTGCCGGCGCCGCCCGGCAACCACGATGGCCTTCTTCGGCTGGGCCGGGCAGGCGTATTCGCACGCACCGCAGCCGATGCAGAGTTCGTCGTTCACCTGGGGCAGACGGAGATTCTCACCGTAGGGAATCGTGTCCACCGCCTTGGTCGGGCAATGCTCCGAGCACGCGGCGCAATCGGTGTTCTTCGTCTTCACGATGCATTTTTCCAGATCGAGCCGCGCGAGGCCGATGCGCGCCACCTGCTTGTCCGCCAGCGCGAGCAGCGTGATGGCACCATCGGGGCAGACCTCGGCACAGCGCTGGCAATCGAAATTGCAGAAAGCCACCGTGTAATCGAGGCGCGGCTTCATCAGGCCGCCGACGCCGTATTCCAGGAAAGCCGGCTGGAGCACATGCGTGGGGCAGGCGCTGACACAGAGGTGGCAGGCCGTGCAGCGGTCGAGAAAACGGTCGACACCCGCCGCGCCCGGCGGACAGATCGCGCGGCTCAGATTGGTGTCCGGAGCCTTGACGGTTTCGGTCACACCCACCAACCGGTTCGCCCCGGTCGCGGCGGCCGCGGCAGCGACCGTGCCCGCGAGAAACGCGCGGCGCTCCGGACTGGCGGCGGCCTCGGTTGGTTTCACCGCCGGGACCGGCGCGCGCTCGGCCCGTCGCCCCCAGCTCCAGCGGTAACTGATGCCCTGCTGATCGCAGGCGTCGATGCAGTTGTAGCAGCCGACGCAGCGCGACGCGTCGATGGTGCCGGTGCGCAGATCGATGCACTGGGCCTTGCACCCGCGCAGGCAGTCGGTGCATTTCACGCACGCGCTTTTATCGAGTTCGAGTCGGAAGGCCCCACGCGAGGCCGCAAGCCCGAGCAGCGTGCCAACAGGACAAACCGTGTTGCAATACAGCCGGCCGCGCCACGCCGCGAGCCCCGCCACCAGCACCAGCATGGCCACCGGCAGCGCGAGTGCTCCGACACCCGCCCATTGCGGCGCGACCCGGTAGAGACTTTCGATGCCCATCGAACCAGCGACGCCGACCAGCGCGTTGTTGGCCAGCGTGACCAGCGGCCGGAACAGGTCGGCGGCGATGCGCCCGAAAATGCTGTAGGGATCGAGCAGGGAGAGCGTGAAACCCGCCGCCCCGGCGGCGATTCCGGCCACCGCGCCCCACAGGAAAAGGTGCCGGACCCACGTTTGCGCCGGGCGGTAAGGCCGCAGCGGTTGCTTGCGCCGGAACCAACCGGCAACGCGTGCGACGACGTCCTGGAAAATTCCGAGCGGACAGAGGACCGAGCAATAGACGCGGCCCACCGCCAGTGTGACGAAGAGAATGACCAGGCACGCCAGCGCCCCGGTCACGCCGGTCGCGAACGCGACGGCCGACGGGACGAATTGCACGGAGGCGAGCCAGCGGCCCACCGCCACCGGCACCAACCCGCGGAAGTCGACGAACGCCGCCGCCAACCCAGCGAAGACACCCGCGGCGAGAACGACGCGGAGATATTTCAGCCCGCGGCGCCGCATGGGCTCAAGCCAGGTTGATCCGGCGGACATCGACCGCCTCCAGATCCATGACGCCCAGCTTCATCGCGTCGCCGAACTTGATGTAGGCGATCTTGGCCGGATCGAGCCCGAGCATCTTGGCGGCAGCGGCGTCGAGGGCGACCGGATCGACCGAGGCGAGCAGCATGCGCATCTCGACCACATCGGCGACCGTCTTGCCCCGCGGGCCGTTGCGCACCATCGGATGGTAGGCGTCGAGGAGGTTGAGAGTCGGTTTCCGCACCAGCATGATGTCGGCGATGGTCTGGTGCAGATCGTTCTGGTGGAAGAAACCACGGTCCCAGACCACGCCCATGAGGTTCTTCATCGCGGCGGTCATGCCGGTGCCGCTGTGGTGCTTGAGCACGGGCACGTTGAGAAACACGTCGCTGTCGAGCACGAGCGAGTGCACCAGGGCGCGCTTGAGCTTCACGCCGCCGGGAATCTCCACCTCGCGGTAGAGACTCTTGTCCTTGCCGTTGACGACGTGCGCGCCGGCCTCGCGCGCGGCCTTTTCAATGCCGCTGTTCTCGTAACACCGCTGCCACTGGTCGCAGGTGTTGTCGAAGATGGTGACGGACTTCGCGCCGGCCGCGAGGCAAAGCTTCGTGAGATGGCTGACGATCTCGGGATGCGTGTCGGCGCCGCGCTCCGGCGGGGCGTCCCAGCCGATGTTGGGCTTGAGGCAGACGGTCTGCCCCGGCTGCACAAACGCGCCGATGCCGCCGAGCGCGGCGAGCGCCGCGTCGAGCATGGCAGTGCGGGTGCCCTCGCGCACGGCGACGAGCACGGGGCGCGGGCCGGCCGGGGCGGGAGTTGTCTCGGCGGCGGCGAGCTTGCTCCAGTTGGCGAAGGAGGCGGCGGCCCCCAGGGCGAGGCCGGTCTTGATGAAATCACGACGGGTATTCATAGCGGGAAATCCGCCGCCGGGCACACCCCGGATGCGGAACGCCAATCTATGCCTCCGGCCGCGAGCGAACGCCGCAGATATTGCCAAAAGCGCGCCCGCCATTGCCCACCGCAGGGCACCGGCTCCGTCAGAGGGTCGGCGCCACCTTGGGTTCCGGCTTCGGCGTCGCCTCCGTGATCACGCGCATGACGTAGTAGGTCGCCGGCGTGGTGCCGGCGTTGCGCCAGCCGTGTTCCTCATTGGAGGCGCAGAAAACAATCGAGCCCGGGCCGGCGCGGGTCGTGACCCCTTTCAGAGTGACCTCGAGGACACCTTCCTTGACCAGCACGATCTCCTCGTCGGAGTGGTGATGCGCCGGATGCGGAGCCAGACCGGCATTGAGTGTCGTCACGTGGCACTCGAAGCGGGCCAGCGTGGCGGTGTGCGCATCGAGCACCTCGCGGCGTTCGCCCGTCTTGGTCACCTTCACCGGCAGTTGCGTCCAGTCCAGGACGGTCGAGCCAAGCTCGCCGGCCGTCACCGGCGCACCGATGGCCGGCGCGGTGGGCGTGCGGGCGGTGGCGAAGTTGAATACAAAATAGGTCGCGGGCTCCTCCCCGTTGTTCTGCAGGGCGTGCGGCTGGTTGGAGCGAAAGAAAAACACCGAGCCCGGACCGGCGCGCTGGATGCGACCGTTGGCGTTCACGTCGAGCACGCCCTCGCGGAGGATGATCAGCTCCTCCTGCGGGTGGGTGTGCGGCGGGTGCGACGCCTGGGCGGGATTCAGCGTGCTGATGTGGCACTCGAACCGTTCGAGTGTCGCGGTGGGCTGGTTCGCGACATCGCGCCGCTCGCCGACGCCCGTGGGTTTGACGGCGAGATCCTCGAATTTGTAGACGGTGGAACCGAGCCTGGCGGGAGAAGAAACTTGCCCGGAAAGTGACATGGCGGTGATAAGCGGAATGAGCAGGAGCGGGCGGCAGGGCGATTGATTCATGTTTCGGACAGTAGTGAGTTTTTGCCGGAATGCAGCCGGGGGCGGTTCAGGCCGGCACCGCGACGCGTTGGCCGGAAGCCGCCGCCTCGTAGATGGCCGTGATGATCTTCATGTCCCGCAGACCCATTTCCCCAGGCACGCGAGTGGGCTGGCCATCCACTATGCAACGGGCGAAATCATCCATCTGCGCGGCCTGCTGGTTGAAGTTCCGGTCGAAATGCAACGGACCGCGGCTCGTGCGGGCGGCCAGATTATTATAAATGAAGGCGGTGCTGAATTCGAACCAACCCTTCGCCGCCTCGGCCCGGAACTGGTTGGCGCTCCCTTGGTAGCTCGTGTAACCCTCGCAAAGCGCGCCATTCGGAAACTCCATCGTCCACGAGATGGTCTCTTCGACATCCTGAAAGATCTGCGGCCGGGTCTTGGGGCCCTCGCGCGCGGTCACCGCCACGGGGGCAACACCGTTGGCCGCCATGCATCCGGCCTGGATGATATAGATGCCGAGATCCATGAGGGGCCCGCCGCCCGCGAGCTGGCGGGTCGCGCGCCAAGGCCGGCCGTTCATCATAAAGGCAAACCGGCCGTTCATCTTCATGAACGGGCCGAAGTCGTCGCCCCGCGCCAGCCGCATCATTTCCCGGTGATACGGATCGAAGTGCAGCCGGTAGCCGATGGAGTGCCGGATCTTCGCCTCGCGGAACACCGCGAGCACGCGCTCGGCATCGGCCACGCTCGTGGTGAACGGCTTTTCGCAGATCACGTGCTTGCCGGCCTTCGCCGCGGCGATCGCGTGCTCCGCATGCAGCCCGTTCGGCGTGACGACATAGACAATGTCGATGTCCGGGTTGTCCGCGATCCGCGCCATCGTCTCATAACCGTAGATGTTCTTTTCCGGAAAGGCGTAGCTATGCGCCCATTTCCGGCCCTTGTCGGGCGAACCGGTGACCACGCCGGCCAGCCGGCAGCGTTTCGTCATGCGCAATGCCGGCCCGAGCTGGCCCGTGCTGTAGCCGCCCAGGCCGACGAGGGCCACCCCCAGCTTGCGGGCCGGCGGTTCCGCCGCCAGACCCCGGTTGCGCAATGCCAGTATCGCCGCCGCGCCCAGCGAAAGATTGCCAAGGAAGCGCCGCCGCGAAACCGGCCGGCCGGAGCGGGAAGGTTGAGGTGTGCTCATGGGGTGCCGCCCAATTTGCGCCGCCCGGTCCGAAACGCAAGCGGTGAGCCGGCCCCGCAACGGTCCGCCCTTTGATCTTCAGCCACCCGGCTGCGCCGCGGGTGCGACGAACGGCCGACCGTTCACGACGACGTTTTTCAACACGAGATTCTCCACCGGCCCGAGCGCGAACTTCTCATCTGCCAGTCGCACATCGATGTTTTCCAGCGTGATATCGCGCAGCATGTCGCCCGGATTGCCGCGCAGCGTGCCGAGGGTGCGGTAACGGCCCGTGATGTTGCGGAGCGTGATGTTGTTCACCGTGCGCGCCGGGGCGGGCAGGCCGTGCAAATCAAAGAATTGCGTCCACGGCGCCACGTTCAACAGCCGGCCGTCGCCGGCAAGTCTGATGTCCTCGATGGTGATATCCTCGTAATGCTGCGGCGTGTCCGGCCGGAGCTTGAGGGTCAGCAACGTCGCGCGGCCCGACATGACGCAACGGCGCACCCGGACACGGCGGACGATAGTCGCCTCGCTGCCGCAGGTGATCAGACCGTTGCCATCACCGATCTCGCAATCCTCGACCAGTATGTCCTCGACCGGCGGGCTGGCGGCATCCTCGCCGGCGAGCGGACCCTTGCTGCCCTTGAGCGCGATGTCGTCGTCATTGGTTGAGATGTGGCACCCGCGGACGGTCACCCGCTGGGAGCTGTCGATATCGATGCCATCGGTGCTGGGACCGCGCAGGCTCGCACTGGCGCCGGGTAACGTGATGCGCAGTCCCTCCAAAACGACGTCGCGGCAGCGGTAGAGATGCAGGTTCCAGAATCCCGAGTCCTGCAAAGCCACGTGCTCGATGCGCACATCGCGGCAGCGGTCGATGAACAGCAAGCGTGGCCGCTCGACCTCGAGGTTGGTGCACTTGGGATTCTCCCTGCGCCGCTGCCAGAACGCCCGCCAGTAGGCCGGACCGCTGCCATCCAGCCGGCCCGGTCCGCTGATGCGCAGCCCCTCCAGTCCCTCCGCATTGACGAGCGCCATGCGCCACGGCTCGAAGTGCCCCTCGATGCGCGTCATCCGCTTCGGATAATCCCCGATATTCTCCGACCCCTTCAGCACCGCGTCTTCCGCCAGGTGCAGCGCCACCCCCGGCTTGAGAAAGAGGGAACCGCTCCGGAAAACTCCCGCCGGGATGACCACCGTGCCGCCGCCCGAACCGGCCGCCGTATCGATCGCGGCCTGGATGGCCGCGGTGTTCAGCGCCTCACCGCCGGCTACGGCGCCAAAGTCGGTGATGGGGAATTCCCGCAACTCCGCCAAGCCGCACGCTGGCGTCAGCAGGAGAACCAAACAAGGCAGCAGAACCCGGGGTGACATCATCGCCTTCACACCTTCACCGGACGGCCACGCGCGGCGGACTGAAAACTGGCATCGAGCACCTTTTGCACCTCGGCGCCGCGGTCAAAGTCCGGTTGCTCCGTCCCGCTCGAGCGGATCGCGGCGATGAACCGGTGATGGATATCCGGCACCGGCTTCGCCCGCACCTCGCGCCAACGCGCCTTGGCCAGGTCGCGCCCGGCGCAGATCCGGACGGACGTCGTGGAGCGCTCCGAGTCGATTTCCAGCGAGCCGAGCGTGCCGGAGATTTTCAGATACAACCGGTTCACGTGGCCGCCGGCCCAGCGCGTCGTGTGGATGGTGCCGAGCGCGCCGTTGGCGAATTCGACGTTGAGCACCGCCGAGTCGTTGGCATCGAAGCGGTAGGGGCCGATGCGATTGCGCGGCGCCTTGGCGTAGACCTGCAGTTGCGCGAACACCTTCTTGATCGGACCGGCGGGATACGTCGCGAAATCCACGATGTGCACGCCGATGTCGCCGAGCACGCCCTTGCTGCCGTGGCGCGACGACAGGCGCCAGAGGAAGCCGGGGGTCTTCCGCCAGTCGCCCCAGGTGTCCTGCAGCAGCCAGGATTGCAGGTAGTTCGCCTCGACGTGCCGGAGGTCGCCGAGACGGCCGCGGTGCACCAGCTCGGCCGCGGCGTGCAGGCACGGCCAGTTGCGGTAGGAAAAATTCACCAGATGCACCACCCCGGCGCGGCGTGCGGCCGTCGCCATCCGGCGGGCGTCGGTCGCATTGAGCGCGAGCGGTTTCTCGCACAGCACATGCTTGCCGGCGCGCAGGCATTGCAGCGCCAGCGGCGCGTGCTGGGCGTCGGGCGCGACGATCGACACGGCATCGCAATGCGATTTCGCGAGAAGGTCCGCGACGCTCGTGAAGGCCGCGGGAATGTGGTGCTCGCGGCAGAAGGTGTCCACCCGCGCGCGGTCAATGTCGCAGGCCGCGGCCAGGAAGCAGCCGCGCACCTGCCGGAACAAACGGACGTGCGTGTGCGCCATGAGGCCGGTGCCGATGATGGCCACCCGCACGGGACGCGATTTGGAATTAGTGCGGCTCATCAGGAATTGGTCAGACCGGCGGCAGCGGCTCGATCGGCTTGGTGTTCGGGCAGACATCGGGCACGCGCACGGTCGGCCGGGCCCAGCGCACGCCGTTGGCGATCACCCGCTGCACGGGCGGATGGTGGTAGGTCGGGTAGGTTTCGTGACCGGGTCGGAAATAGAAAACCCGGCCGTGTCCGCGGCGCCAGGTCGCCCCGCTGCGGAACACCTCGCCACCGGTGAACCAGGAGATGAAAATCAGCTCGTCCGGCGTCGGAATGCCGAAGGGCTCGCCATACATTTCCTCCGAAGGGATTTCAAAATACTCCCCGAGGCCCTGCGTGATGGGGTGCGACGGGCAGACATTCCAGAGGCGCTCCTTGTCGTTCGCCTCGCGCCATTTCAAGGAGCACGTCGTGCCCATGAGCGCCTTGAAGATTTTCGAGTAGTGTCCCGAGTGGAGCACCACCAGGCCCATGCCCTCGAGCACGCGCCGCTGGACGCGGGCGACGATGGCGTCCTGCACCTCCTGGTGCGCCTTGTGTCCCCACCAGACCAGCACGTCGGTCGTGGCCAAGACCGCGTCGGTCAGACCGTGCTCCGGTTCGTCGAGCGTGGCGGTGCGCACGCTCAGACCGGGATCGGTGCGCAGAAAACCGGCGATGGTTTCGTGGATGCCCTGCGGATAAATGGCGGCAACCTTGGGATTTTGTTTCTCGTGGCGGAATTCGTTCCAGACGGTGACTTGAAGGGGCGCGTGCATGAATGGGCGTGACGGCAGTCCGGCAGCCAAAACCATCCGGCCCGCGAAGCAAACGACAAACTGCCGCGCCCATGCCTCCGGGACGGCGCTCAATTCGGATTGGCCCGGCGGGAATCGCAGCCATGCTCCCCTCCCATGTCCCCCGCGCCCGCCTCCCCTCCGCGACTCGACGCCATCGACGCGATGCGGGGTTACGCCATCCTCGGCGTCGTCCTCTCCCACACGGGCCAATGGACGAAACCGGCGGCAACCTGGGCGGCGCAATTCTGCGCCAACGGTGCCCTCGGCGTTCAGCTCTTTTTCGTCGCGAGCGCCTTCGCCCTCTTTCTGTCGAACGAGTCGCGCCACAACCGCGAGCGCCGGTCGGTGGCCGATTTCTTCATCCGCCGCTTCTTCCGCATCGCGCCGATGTTCTATGCCGGACTGCTCTTCTTTCTGTGGCTGGCCGGAACCCAACCCCGATTCTGGGCTCCGCGTGGCGTGACCCCGCTCGATGTCGGACTGACGGCCCTGTTTCTCAACGGCTGGCATCCCGAGACCATCAACTCGGTGGTTCCGGGCGGCTGGTCGATCGTCGCCGAAGTCTCGTTCTACGTGCTGCTGCCCTTCTTCTTCCGGTTCGTCACCAGCAGGCCGCGTGCGCTCGTCCTGCTGGTGGGCACCATCGCGTTGGGCCGTGTTGCCGGCGACTGGCTGGCACCGTTGCTCACTCCGGCTTATCCGCACGGTTACGAGTATCTCGCCGATAATTTCCAGTTCTTCTGGATCTTCGGCGAGCTGCCGGTCTTCGCGCTCGGCATTCTCCTCTATTACCTGCTGCGAGATCGCCGCGAGCGACCCGATGCCCGGCTGGGCTGGATCAGTCTCGTGGCCGCCGCTGTGCTTTGCGCTGCGCTTCTCCGGCAAATGCATCCGCCCTCGCCGCCGCCGTTTCCCGCCGTCGTGCTTTATGGCGCGGCCTTCATGTTGTTTGGCTTCGCGCTGCACCAGACGCACTCGCGGGTGCTGGTGAATCCGCTCGTGGTCTTCATTGGCAAGATCAGCTACAGTATCTACTTCGTCCATTTCGCCGTCTTTCAATTCCTGTATCTGCACTGGCCGCAGGGTTTGCCGCTGACCGGACCCACGGCGACGCCCCTCGCCTATCTCCTGGTGCTGACGATCGCCGGCAGCATCTCGTATCTCACCTACCGCGTGATCGAGCTGCCGGGCATCGCCCTCGGCCGGCGGGTGGTGGCCCGACTCGAGTCACGCTAGACGCACACCGCGTCCGATTCGGCGACATCGTCCGCGACCGCGGCGGCCGACGCCGCGGGCAGGTCGACGATGAACGCGGCGCCGCGGCCCAGTTCCGTCCGGCACGTGACCCCGCCGCCCATGCCCTCGGCGAGCCGGCGCACGATCGCGAGCCCGAGGCCCACGGAGGATTCGCCGGCGGTGGGCCGCGCGGCCAGCCGGGCGTATTTCTGGAAAAGACGCTGCATGTCCTTGTGCGAAATGCCCGGGCCCTCGTCGCGGACCGTCAGGCGCACGCAGGCGCCACGATGCTCCTGCAGAATCCAGACGGTGCCGCCCAGCGGCGAATACTTGAGCGCGTTGGAGACGAGATTGTCGGCGATCTGCCGGAGCGCGCCGGCGTCGACGCGGGCGACGCATCGCCGGCCGGCGTGACTGGTGACGAGGTTGATGCGCTTACGCGCCGCCGCCAGGCGGTTCTCCGACACGACCTCGCGCACGATCTCCTCGACGTCGACCGCCGCGAGGTGGAAGACGCGCCGGCCGTTTTCGAGGATCTGCGCGTCGAGCAGATCGTTGATCAGTTGCACCATGTGCCGCGTCAGCGCCGACACCTCGTTGATGATCTGCCGGCGCTCGGCCGGGTTGTCAGTGTCGATGACCTCGAGCGAGAGCATGACGCCCGTCAGAGGGTTGCGCAGGTCGTGCGCCGCCATGTCGAGCAGCTGGGATTTTTCGCCGTTCAGTTCCTCGAGCCGGTCGCGCGCGGCGCGCAGTTCGGCTTCGACCCGCCGTCGCTCGGCCAGCTCGCGGCGCAGCCGGCCGTTGTGCCAGAAGACGCCCGTGACCACCAGCAGCGTGCCGCCGGCCACGAAGGCCAGCATGCGCCACACGGTGCCCCACCGGGCCACGTCCGCGTAATCGACATGCACCCAGCGGTCCACGACCGCCTGTTTTTCCGCGTCGCCGAGCGACGCGATGGCTGCGCTGAGGATGTCGGCCAGTTCCGGCCAGTCGCGCCGCACGCCGAAGCGCAGTTCGAGCCGGTAGGAAGCGATGCCCGCGACCTTGAGGTTCATGAGTCCGCGCGTCTTGATCAGGTAGCTGGCGTTGACGAGATCCGTCAGCGTCGCGTCGGCCCGGCCCGCCGAAACCAGCCGCAACGCCTGCTCGGTGTTGGGCACGGGCACGAAGACCGCGCCGGGCTGTTCGCGCCGCAGGCGCTCCGTCACCGCGTGGTCCGGCACGACCGCGATGCGCCGGCCCGCCAGCGAACCGAGGGCGGGGATGAAGGGGGCGTCGCTCCGCGTGATGAGGCCGAACGACTGGCTGAGGTAGGCGGTGGTGAACCGGAAATGTTTCTCCCGTTCGTCGCTGCGCCCCATGCCGCTCAACATGTCCACTCCGCCCTCGCGGCCCAGGCGGTAAGCCTGGCTCCAATCGGATACCTCGACGCGGCGGAAGCGACGGCCGAGGCGTTTTTCCACCAACCGGACTAGGTCGACGTCGAGTCCGTTCAACCGGCCGGCGCCGTCATCGAAACTGAAGGGCGGCCAGACGGGATCCGACGCCAGCCGGATGTCCGGATGCGCGGCCATCCACGCCGCCTGCTCCGGCGTCAGCGCGAATACGTCCGGCGCCGGACCGACCGCCGGCGCCGCCCCCAGGCCTGCGGCCAGCAAAACCAGACCGGACAGCACCCAGCGGCGGGTCCGAACCGGACCCGTCCACTGGCTTAACCGGCGGCGGAGGGAAAATGACAGCACGCGATTGGGAGATCCCGGCCGGCCGGATATTCCCGGTTATGCGGTGGCGGCAATATTTCAGGCTTCTGCCGGCGCGCCCATGCGTCTAGTCGTTTTCGAAACATTCCCCATGCAACGCACTCTCGTCAAAGACGCCCTCAACGCCGCCGCTCCGAGCGACGCCATTCTCCTGCAAGGCTGGGTCCGCACCCGGCGCGACGCCAAGGCTTTTTCCTTCATCGAACTCAACGACGGCTCCTGCCTCAAAGGCCTGCAGATCATCGTCGACGCCACGCTGCCCGATTACGCCGCCGTCGCGCGCGCCAACACCGGCGCCTCCGTCGAGGTGCACGGCAAGCTCGTCGAGTCCAAGGGCGGCGGCCAGAAATGGGAGGTCGTGGCCGACAAGTTCACCGTGCTCGGTGAGGCCGACGCCACCTACCCGCTCCAGAAAAAGGGCCACACGATGGAATTCCTGCGCGAGATCGCGCACCTGCGCCCGCGCTCCAATCTCTTCGGCGCAGTCTTCCGCGTGCGCAGCCGGCTCGCCTACGCCATCCACCAGTTTTTCCAAGAGAAGGGTTTTTATTACGTGCACACGCCGATCGTCACCGCCAGCGACGCCGAGGGCGCGGGCGACATGTTCCGTGTCACGACGCTCGACCTCGCCAACCCGCCCAAAACCGAGTCGGGCGACATCGACAGCGGCAAGGATTTCTTCGGCCGGAAAACCTTCCTCACCGTCTCCGGCCAGCTCGAGGCCGAGATCTTCGCCTGCGCGCTGAGCAACGTCTACACCTTCGGCCCGACGTTCCGCGCTGAGAATTCCCACACCTCGCGCCACGCCTCCGAGTTCTGGATGATCGAGCCCGAAGTCGCGTTCTGCGACCTGCAGGGCGACATGGACCTCGCCGAGGAGTTCGTGAAATACCTCATCCGCGACATCCGCACGCACTGCGCCGGCGACCTCGAGTTCTTCTCCAAGTTCGTGGACAAGGAGCTGCTCACGCACCTCGACTTCGTCCTCGACAAGCCGTTCGTCCGTTGCAGCTACACCGAGGCCGTCGAGATCCTGAACCAATCCGGCCGCACCTGGGAGCATCCGGTCGCGTGGGGTGACAACCTCCAGTCGGAGCACGAGCGCTACCTGACCGAGGAACATTTCAAGTGCCCCGTCACCGTCTACAACTATCCGCGCGCGATCAAGGCGTTCTACATGCGCCAGACCGACGGCTGCGCGCCCGGCCGCGAGACCGTCGCCGCGATGGACCTGCTCGTGCCCGGCATCGGCGAGATCATCGGCGGCAGCCAGCGCGAGGAACGTCTCGACAAACTGAAGGAAGGCATGGCGCTGCACCACCTCGACGAGAAAAACTACTGGTGGTATCTCGACCTCCGCCGCTACGGCACGGTGCCGCACGCGGGCTTCGGGCTCGGGTTCGAACGCATGCTGATGTTCGTGACCGGCGTCGCCAACATCCGCGACGTCATCCCCTTCGCCCGCACGCCCGGCACCGCGGAGTTCTGAAGCGAGCGCACCTGGCCGTCTGCGGTATTCGCTGCGGGATTTCTTCCCCATTGGATTTCCTCCGCTCCCGCGTCCGGGCGCTTCGCTTCTGCTATGCTCTGGCGAAACCCGCGGGTTCCTTGGCCTGTCAGGCAGTGCACCGCACCGGACTTCCGGTTCGCCGTCGTCTGCCTGCCGGCGCCCGGTAACCCGCGGTCACGCGGCGCGTCTCCAACCGCAGCCCGGTTCTTCGCCTCGCCGACAACCTTTGGCCGTCACTGTGTATCGTGGCGGCAAGAAAACCAGATGGGGCGGGTCGCTTGCTATCCGCGACCCGCCCCTTTTTTGTTGGTATCAAAACCGCCCGATGGATTTCCCGGGGCCTCCGCCGCCGCCCCGGCCCGCCTTTCAGCAGCATTGCCACGCGCCCCTCAAATGCTCAGGTTGGCGGTTGTTATGCCCGAAACGCCTTCCAACCCCGTTCCCGGCGCCGGCCTCAAGACTGTCCTGCTCATCGACGACGATGTCCGGCTCCGGCCCGTGCTGGTCGAGGGCCTCGAGGCCCACGGATACCGCACGCTGAGCGCGGCCGACACCGCCCAAGGCGGCGCACTCGCCCGCGCCCACCTGCCCGACGTCATCGTTTGCGACATCGACATGCCCGGTGTGGACGGCAAGGGCTACCTCAAGCAGCTCCGCCTCGACCCCGAGCTGGCCGACCGGCAGTTCATTCTGATGACCGGCGATCCGGCCTACGCCAATCCCCGCGCCGGCATGGAACTCGGCGCCGACGACTTCCTGCTCAAACCCTTTTCCCTCGGCGACCTCACCCGCGCCGTCGCCGCCCGCCTCAAACGCGCCGAGATCAGCCGCCACCTCGAAAACCGCGTCATCGAACAGCTCCGCAGCAGCCTGCACGCCACGCTGCCGCATGAATTTTTCACGCCGCTGGCCGGCGTCTTCGGCCTCACCGAGATGCTTGAGGAGGAACTCGACGATCTCGGCAAGGACGAGATCCGCGCCATCCTGCGCGACATTCTCACGTCGGCCCGCCGCCTGCACCGCACGTTGCGAAATTACCTGCACATCATCGAACTCGACGCCCCCAACCGCCCGCCCGCCCCCTGGCTCGAGGCCCAGCAGGTGGCGGATGCCTTCACCGCCGGTGTCAACGCGGCGACCGAACGCCACCATCGCCAGTCGGACGTCAAACTCGAACTGACCGGCGTGCGCCTCCGTTGTGGCCCGACCGAGTTCACCGCTCTGGCGGAAGAGCTGGTGGACAACGCCCTCAATTTCTCCCGCAAGGAGTCGCCCGTCACCGTGCGCTTCCAACCCGAGGGCACCACCCTTCATCTCACCGTGAAGGACGAGGGCCGGGGCATGACGCCCAAGCAGATCCAGCAGCTCGGACTGTTTCAGCAGCACGACCGCAAAAAATTCGAACAACAGGGTCTCGGGCTCGGCCTGGCTCTCGCCCGCCGCATCGTGCAGCGCCTCGGCGGCCACTTGCGCATCGATAGCGAGCCCGGCCGCGGCACCACCGTGGACGTGACCCTGCCGATCTGACCGCGATCCCGGTTACGCCAAAAGACGGAAATATGCACCGCCGGCTTCCGCCTCCCAGCTCGGCCATTGCACCCGGCGCTTTCCTCGGTTTCTCTTGCGGCGAATGACCGCCTCCCACGCCCACCCCATTCGCGTTCTCACCGCCGTGCCCATTTGCGACGGCCACGACAGCGCGGTCACCACGATCAATATCGAACTGGCGCGCCACGGCATCGAGGTCATCTACCTCGGCTACCACCAGCCGGCATCGGCCATCGTCCGCGCCGCGATCCAGGAGGATGTCAACGTCGTCGGCCTCAGCTCCTACAACGGCGGCCACATCGTCTTCTTCCAGGAGGTCGTCGACCAGCTGAAGCGGAAAGGCAGTGGCGACATCCCCGTGTTCGGGGGCGGCGGCGGCACGATCACCTCCGCCGACGAGCGCCTCATGAGGCGCCAGGGCACCGATCGCATCTTCTTCGCCGGCACGCCGCTCGACGAGATCATGGCCATCATCAAGCGCGACTACACCCGCAACACGAAACCCAACGCCAAGTTCAAGGGCGACCGGGCCCTGGCCCGCGCCATCACGCTCGCGGAAGGCGCCGCCTACCAAGGTTGGACGGCCCGGCCCGGTCCGCCGAAAGCATCGGCGCGGCGGGCCGCCGCGCCCTACCCGCCAAAGCCCTTCGTGCTCGGTGTCGCCGGCCCCGGCGGCGCGGGCAAATCCACCCTCATCGACGAACTCACGTCGCGTTTCCTCCGTCGCAGCCCCGCCGGCCGCATCGCCATCCTCGCCAACGACCCGTCGCACCCCGACAGCAACGGCGCCATCCTCGGCGACCGCGTCTCCGCCATCTACTCGCAGGACGACCGTGTGTTCTTCCGCTCACTCGCCACGCGCGGCAGCCTGACCGGTCTCTCCGCCGCCGCGCCCGCGGCCATCGACATCCTGAAAAGATCCGGCGAATTCGACCTGATCCTCGTCGAGTCCGTCGGCGTCGGCCAGGAGAGCGATCCGTTCCGCATCTACGGTAAGGGCCCGAAACTCGTCGATGCGACGCTCTTCGTGCTCGCGCCCCACTACGGCGGCCGCATCCAGTTGCAAAAGATCGCGCTGCTCACCGGCGCCAATCTCGTCGCCCTCAACAAATGCGACCACCCGATGGCGCACACCGCCAGAATGGAAATCCAGGCCCGGCTCGACCAGAACGGCAAGGCGCAGAAGCTTCACGCCACGACGGCTGCGAAGCATTTTGATCCCGGGGTGGACGCGCTTTTCGATGCGCTCGCCCGACTGGGCGACCTCCCCATGTCCACCGGCGGAGAGAAAGCCTGCCAACTGGAGGTTTCCTCATGAGCCAGCTCGGAAAAATCGCCGACTCCGTCGACACCTACAACGCCCACGTCGCCGCCGAGGTGGCGCGCGCCCGCACCGACCCGAAATTCGCCGCCGAGCTCCGCGAGCGCTGGACCAAGATTCACGAGACCGTGGACTGGACCGTTTCACCCACCGGCACACCGCTCCCACGCCTCGCCCTGCCGCAGACCGACGACCCTGGCGTCATCGCCGAATATCTCCTCGGTCAGGGCCTGCCCGGCGAGTTTCCCTACGCCAACGCGGCCTACCGCGAGATGTATCTCAACCGCGACGTGAACACCGGCGAGGAACCCATGCGGCTCTTCGCCGGCCTTGGACTCGCGGAGGACACCAACCGGCGGTTCCACTATCTTAGCTCGCACCAAAAGAGCCTGCGGCTCTCGACCGCATTCGACGGCCCGACGCTCTACGGACTCGACTCCGACCACGAAGGCGTGCTCGGCAAGGTCGGCGAGGGCGGCGTCGCCATCGACACGGTCGAGGACATGACGCGGCTCTTCGCCGGTTTCGACCTCACGCGCAAGGACGCCTCCGTCTCGATGACGATGAACGCGCCTGCGCCGGTCATCCTCGCGATGTTCATTGCCGCAGCGAAACGCCGCTTCGGCCCCGGCTGCGTGGCCAACCTCCGCGGCACCATCCAGGCCGACATGCTCAAGGAGGTGCAGGCGCAGAACGAAGTCATCTTCCCCATCGACGCCTCGCTGCGTTTCCTCTGCGACATGATCGAGTGGTGCGTGCCCAACATGCCCAAGTGGTATCCCGTCTCCATCTCCGGCTACCACATCGCCGAGGCCGGCGCCACGCCGGTGCAGCAAGCCGCGTTCACCCTCTCCAACGGCTTCACCTACGCCGGACTGCTCAAGGCCCGCGGCGCCGACGTCAACGAGTTCGGCCCGCGCCTGTCGTTCTTCCTCGATTGCGGCCTCGACGTGGAATACCTCGCCCTCGGCCGCGTCTGCCGCCGTATCTGGGCCATCGGCATGAAGGAAGTCTTCGGCGCCAACCCCAAGGCGCAGATCCTCAAGCTCCACACGCAGACCTCGGGCCGCTCGCTCATTGCCGCGGAGTTCCAGAACAATCTGACGCGCACGGCAGTCGAGCTGATGCTCTCCTACATGAATTACACCAATTCATGCCACTCGAACTCCGCCGACGAACCCTTCACCACCCCGACGGAGAAATACGCCACCCTCGCCTCACACGGCCAGTCGATCATCATGGAGGAGTCGGGCGTCTTTAAACACATGATGAACATGTTTGGCGGCGCGCCCGGACTGCAGATTCTGGAAAGGCAGGTCGAGAAGGCCATCCTCGAGGTGTTTCGCGAGATGGACACCCTCGGCGGCGTTCTCCCTGCGCAAGAGCAGCGCTACCAGCGCAGCAAGATTCAGGAAGCCGGCCACGCCTACGAACAACAGATCTACGCCGGCGCCCGCCCCATCATCGGCCTCAACAAATACAAGACCGACGAACCGATGCCGAGCGTCCCCCTCGCCCGCACTTCGCCGAAAAAACAGCGCCTGCAAGTCGAGCGCCTCCGCGCCTTCAAGAAAAAGCACGCGAAAAAATCCCCCGCTGCCCTGCAGAAACTGGAGAACGTCACCCGTGCCGGCGGCAACGTCTTCGCCGAGCTGGTCAACACGGTCGAAGTCTGCTCCCTCGGTCAGATCACCGCCTGCCTGACCAACGTAGTCGGCAAGTTCAGACCGATGGTGTAAGACCGTTGTGATGAAATTTGTCCCTCTAATCCTGCTTCTCGGCTTAGTTGGCTGCGTTCAAGTGCTGAAGCCACTCAGGGATCCCATTGTCAGCGCAGAGGAATTGCATGACTCCCCTGAAACCTTCGCTGGGAAACGCGTGATAGCAACGGGCTACTGGAACGCGGGGTTCGAGGTATCTTCATTTTCGGATGAATCTAATGCTGCCTCTTCAACGATCTGGGTTCAGTTGCCCGACAGTTTCTCTTCTTCACCAAATCAATCACGAGAGATCAACGAGGCGATTCATCAAACCCTGATCAAAGCCGGATCAAGCCCATACCCACAATATGTCGCCGCGCGCCTATGGATTCGGTGTGAAGGAGTATTCGACCACTCGGACTCTTCCGCAGGGAATACATCCACCTCTGGATTTGGGCATTTAAATGCCTATAAATCGAAACTGACAATTACTCGCGTCTTTGAAGCCAAGATCGTGCTTTCGGATTAATACTCCAACCTCACCCTCTTAAACACGGCACGGGCGATCGCACGCTGGATGGTGTAATACTCCTCAATACATGAAAAGTTTCTCCCTCATTCTTAGCTCTATGCTCTGGCTCAGTTCAGCACTCGCCGCCGAGAACCCCACCAACATCGCCGAGCTTTTCGGCACGCCTGATAACCTGGAGGTGGTCCGCGAGGCGGACAAGGTGGACGCCTGCCTCCTCCGCCACATCAATGCGGTCACGCTCCCCGACGGCCGCATCGACTGGAAAACGGAGCGCTACGAGGAGACCGCCTTCACTCCGGTGCCGGCCGCCACGGCGAAGACTCTCCGCGACATTGTGCTGGACGAAAAGTCCTACGACTGGAAGGCGACCGGCGGGCGCCGCCCGCAGCTTTATCTACGACTGCGTTTTCATCGTGCCGAGGAGGTCATCGTCCTCGATTTCTGTTTCGTCTGCCATGTCCTCGTCGTGAAAAGCAAAGACGGAGAACTGGACCACGCCAACTTCCGCCCCAACGGCGACCTGTTTCTCCAGGCGTTCCTGCAAGTCTTCCCGGACGACGGCCCGCTCCGGCGGGTCGCCCAGGAAGCAGGGCTGCCGCGGTAAGGCGGGCGAAAAAATCAATCGACCAGCGGCAGGGCGAGGATGGCGCGCAAGCCCGCGCCTTCGGAACCGGGTTCCAGAGTCAGTGACCCGCGATGCAATTGAGCCACCCGTTGCGCAATCGACAAACCCAGGCCGAGACCCTGCTGCTCGTGCTTGGCCCGGCCAAACTGGCGGAAGGCGGCGATACTGCTCCGATCCTCCTCCGACATGCCGGGGCCGCGATCGGAGAACTCCATGCGGTAGAGACCGTCTTCCACGCGACCGGTCACGACCACGACTGAACCCGGCCGGGAAAACTTGCACGCATTCTCGGCCAGCTCGGCCACGGCGGAGCGCAGCCAGTAGGCATTGACGCGAACCACGGCCGTCACGCACTGGAGACGCAGATCCGCGGAACGTCCGGCTCGCTCCGCGATGCCGAGCACCTCTTCCTCCAGACAGGCGCGCGCCTCGGCCGCGGCCGTCGGATCGTTCCACCCGGAGACTTCAAATTGCTGCAGTTGAAAATGCCGCACCAGCTTGTGGGCCAGCGCCTGCTGGCGCCGGGCGCTTTGCTGGATCGAGCGGGCCATTTCCCTCAGTTCCGCCGCCGAGATCGTCCCGGGTTCGGATTCCAGCAGCGAGGCCATGCCCAGGATGCCGTTGAGCGGGGTCAGCAGCTCATGCGCCCAAGGCGCCATGATCTCACGCTGATGTTCCTCCGTATAGTGCCGGAGGCGCCGCGTCAGCGATTCCCGTTTGGCCAGCACGCCTTGGATGCTGGCCAGGAGCTCCTCTGCCTGGAAGGGTTTCGTGATGAAATCGTCCGCCCCGAGCACCATGCCCTTGCGCTGCTCGGCGCGGGCGGTCTTCCCGGTGAGAAAAATGAGTGGAATGTCGCTCAATCCCGGCTGCTGGTGCAGCGCTTCGAGCACGCCGTAGCCGTTGAGTCGCGGCATCTCGATGTCGCACACGATGACATCGGGCCGCTCCGCCGCGAGCGCCAGGCCCGCCAAGCCGTCGGCCGCGGTCAGCACCGTGTGCCCTGCGGACTGCAATTGCACTTCCACCAGCGTGCGCCAACGCGCATCGTCCTCGATCACGAGAATTTTCAGGTTCTGTGGGCGGGCCGGTTTCACATCGGAGGACAAGAGGGTGCTGGTCATGTTTTGCGCGGGACCGGCCTCAGACCCGTGGCGATGAACATACGCCGGCCCCTGCCGAAATCCAGAACTTCTATTAACGTGGTCCCGCTGGGGTGTTTCCCCAACCTTTCCCGAGGTTTTCTTCAGCTCGCAAATCCTTACGGGCGGCTGCTAAGGTCAAGTCCCTTACTGCCTTCCGCCATGACCCGCGTGCTTTATGCTGAAGATGATCCCATCGTCGCCGGAGTCGTGCGGACGCTTTTCAAGCATTTCGCGCCGGAACTGACCCTGGATATCGTTCCCAATGGTCAGGCCTGTCTCGACCGCATGGCCCAGGGCGGCGTCGACGTGTTGTTGCTGGACCTGGTGTTGCCCGACATCGACGGCCTGAACGTGTTGCGCGAACTGGTGCTCCGCGGCGACACCACGCCGGTCATCATGGCCAGCGGACTGGGCCAAACTGAGCTCGCCGTGCGCGCCCTCCGGGCCGGGGCGGTGGATTGCGTGGACAAATCCTCGCCGCAGTTCAACCAGATCGCGGACACGGTCAAACGCGTGCTGTCCCGGCACCGTCAGTCGCCGCCGCGGCCCGCCAACCGGTCCGTGCGCGAAAAAAACTACCAGCTCCTCGTCATCGAGATTTCCGACCTCACGCGCCGCACCATCGAGGAATTCTTCCGCGTCAACGCCCCGCAATTCACCGTCATCTCGGCCACCACCACGGCGGAACTCGAGACCTACCTCGGACCGGGCGGCCGCGTCGACGCCGTGCTCATCGGCTCGACCCCGCGCGAGATCAGCCCGCTCGACACGCTCCGCAAGCTTCATTCGCACCATCCGGATCTGCCCGTGTTGCTGCTGTCCGCCCGGGATGACGGCCAGACCGCCGTCGCCGCCTTCAAGCTTGGCGCCCAAGACTACATCCTGATGAGGCCGGACTTCCTGCGGGAAGTCGTCTATTCCCTCAGCAACATCCTGCATCGCGCCGACACCGAGCGCAACAACGAGGAGCTGACGCGCGAACTGGCGGCCCTCAATCTTTCGCTCGAGGCCCTGGTGCAGGCCCGCACCAGCGAACTGCAGGCCTTGTCCACCCGGTTGCTCCGCATCCAGGAGGATGAACGCCGCGCCATCGCGCGCGACCTGCACGATCACCTCGGCCAGCTCCTCACCGGCCTGCGTTTCCGCCTCGAGACGCTGCAACAGACCGCGCCCGCCAACCTGCAGGATCCGCTGCAGGAGTCCCTCAACACCAGCGACGAGATGTTGCGCTTCCTCCGCGAATTGACCCAGCAGCTGCGCCCGCGCGTCCTCGACGACCTCGGGCTGGCGCCGGCGCTCGAGTGGCACAGCAACCTGTTCCAAAACCAAACCGGCATCGCCGTCTCGCTGGACGTGTCGCTGCCCCCTGCGCGCCTGCCCGGGGAACTGGAGACCGCCGTCTTCCGCTTTGTGCAGGAGGCTCTGACCAACGTGGCGCGCCACTCGAAGGCGACCGCCGCCAACGTCACCGTCACCACCGGCGACGGCAACCTGATCGCCGAGGTCACCGACCGCGGTTGCGGCTTCGACGTCGAGGCGAAGCTGGCCTCCCACGACTCGATCGGTCTCATCGGCCAGCGCGAGCGTGTGAGCCTCGCCGGCGGCCGGATGGAGATATTCTCACGCCCGGGCCAGGGCACGCGCATCCATGCGGAATTCCCGCTGGAGGCCCTGCGACTGTCGAACGGGCTGTTACCCCCCGCCCCGCGAGCCCGCGGAAGGCCAAATCTTGAAAATCGCATTTTGCCCTCATGAACACCGTAGTCCTCGCTGATGATCATGAAGTCGTGCGCCGCGGCGTGCGCAGCATTCTTGAGGCGCAAGGTGGCTTTTCGATCGTCGCCGAGGTGGCCGACGGCCTCGCCGCCGTGCAGGCCGTGGAGAGATTCAAGCCCTCCCTGCTCTTTCTCGATCTCTCCCTGCCGCGCCTGCACGGTCTGGAGGCATTGCGTCTGGTGCGCACCGACAGCCCGCACACCAAGGTCATCGTGCTGTCGATGCACAACGACGAACCCTACGTCATCGAGGCGCTGCGCGCCGGCGCGATGGCCTACATCCTGAAAGGTTCCGAATCGTCCGAGATCGCCCGCGCCGTGGCCGAGGTCGTGGCCGGGCGCCGTTACCTCAGCGCGCCGCTGTCGGAGCGCGCCATCATCGCGCTCACCACGCGCAAGCCCGAGGAGTCCGACCCGCTCAACGCCCTGACGCCGCGCGAACGCGAGGTTCTGCTGCTGGCCGCCGAGGGTGTCAGCACCACCGAGATGGCCGAGAAGATGTTCATCAGCCCGCGCACCGCCGAGACCCACCGGGCGAACCTCATGCAGAAACTCGGCCTGCAGTCGCAGACGGACCTGGTGCGCTTCGCCATCCGTCGCGGCCTGATCCAACCGTGAGCCGGACCGTCGCCGCCGGTGCGGCCCGGCCACCGGCCCCCTCCGAAGACTCACCCGGATAGGTCGGGGCAGGCTTGCCGGCACTGTTTACGCAAGCGGGCCGCGTCCTACCCGGGCAGTTTGAAGCCTTCCATCTGCGACCGCACTTCCTGCATGAAAGAGGCCGCGCCGGCGCCGTTCACGACCTTGTGGTCGAAGGTGAGCGAAAGCGTGATGACCTCCGCGGGATGGATCACGCCGCCGTCGTTGATCAGGCGTTCGTGCGCCGAGCCGATGAAGATGGTCGCCATGGCGGGCGGCACCACGATGGGCGTGGCGCTCTCGACGCCGAAAGCGCCGAGACTGGTGATGTTCATCGGCGCCTGCACGTCGATGAGCCGGCCCGCGCGGGTCTCCTCGATCGCGCGGCTGTAGGCGGAGACAAAATCCGCCCAGCTGAGCTTGTTCGCCGCAGGCACGGCGGCGGTCGCCAGCCGGTCCCCGTCGAGCGCGACGGCCACGCCGCATTCGAAATCGGTTTGCTCCAAGATGGTGCCCTCGCGGTTGACGATGCAGCGGAACGCCGCGTGTTTTTCCTGCGCGCGCACGAGGCACCACGCCATCATCGCCGAGGGCGACGCGGCGGCCTTGCCGTGCTTCTGCTTCGCTTCCTCCCGGGCGAGCCGCAGGTTGTCCCAGCGGACATCCATCAGCATGGTGGCGGGAACGACGGCATCGAGGCGCTTGGTGATGGCCGGATGCAGAGCGGGCGGACGGGTGTTGCCTTTCATGGGACCGGAAGGGGTTGGGAGTAGCGAGGTCTGGGCTGAAGGAGCGGATTTAGCCCGCGATGGCTCCACCGGTGGATCGCGGCGTAAAGCCGCGCCTACAAGTGCCGGAGCGGCCATGGAGGATTTCGCCACAGTCACTGATTCAGGTCTGGCTGCTCCTTCCACCGGCAGCGCGGCCACGCTCGCCGTGTCGCCCGTAACAAGCGCGATGTCCTGGCCAATGAGCACGGTGTCATCGAGCTTGATGCGCCATTCCTTGAATTTGCCGGCGAAGGACGCCTCGATCGGGTAGACGGCCTTGTCGGTCTCGACCTCGCACAGCACGTCGTCGTATGTCACCGCGTCGCCGGGCTTTTTATTGAGCGCAACGACCCGCGCCGAACGCAGACCCTCGCCCATGATCGGCACCCGGACGATGATGTCGTTGGTGCCGGCGATGACGGTGTTCTGCGGGGCGTGGGCGGCGGCGGGTGCCGCGGCGGGCGCGATGGGCTCGGCGCTCAACACCGCGAGTGTGCTCGCACCCGTGCCCGGCAGTTCGCCGCGCGCGACATTGACCGCCACCGTGCGCCAGATGGCGTCGACGATGCGTGGCACGTCGGGCAGCGCGGCGTATTCGTAGATGGGATTGTAGCCGATCATCACGTTGCCCTTCGAGACGAGCACCGGCGGCGCCTTCAGCGCGGCCCACAGCTCGGGCTGGCTCATGATGTGGGTGATGATCATCTGGCCGACGGAACAGTTCTCCGTGTCCTCCTGCACAACGATGAGCCGGCCGGTCTTGCGCACGGACTCCTCGACGGTCGCCTTGTCCCACGGCACGATGGAGCGCAGGTCGATCAGGTCCACGCCGACCTCGCCCTTCAGCTCGGCAATGGCCTCGTAGGACTTTTCCATGGTATTGCCCCAAGCAACCAGCGTGAGGTCGTCGCCCTCAAGGCAGCGCCGGGCCGAACCGAGCGGAATGGAGACCACCGGGGTCGCCACCTCGCGCTCCGCCCAGAGCATGTGCTTCGGCAGCAGGAAGAGCACGATGTCCTCCGCGTGCATCGCGGTCCAGAGCAGGCCGGCGGCATCCTCGGGCGTGCTCGGGATGACGATGTTGATGCCGGGAAAATGCGCGAAGGTCGCCTCGTTGGCCTGCGAATGCCAGAGCCCGCCGCCGGGCAGGTAGGCGCCGTAGGGCGCGTAGATGACCGCGGGCACCTTCCACTCGCCGTTCGTGCGCCAGCGGATGTTGGCGAGGTTCGAGACGAGCTGGTTGAACCCGGGGTAAATGAAATCGATGAACTGGATCTCGAACACCGGGCGGCGCCCGTAAAGCGCCAGCCCGCCCGCCAGACCGATGATGGTGGACTCGGCGAGCGGCGAGTTGAACACCTGGCCGGGAAAGTCCGTGGTGAGTTTCTGCGTGAGCCGGAAGACGCCGCCCTTCGGGTCCTCGACGTCCTCGCCGAAGATGATGCGGCCCGGGTCGGCGTCGAGACCGGCGCGCAACGTGCGATTGATGAGATCGCCCATCCGGTATTTGCCGGGCTTGAACAGTTCCTCGTTAAGATCGGGCGACGGCGCAAGGGTCTCGACCATGAGATCGTCCGCGCGGGGATTCTCGGCCTGCTCGGCGGCGGCGTAGTCCCGGCGCACCTTCTCCTTCAGCTCGGCTTCGAGGGTCGCGAACTCCGACTCGGTCAGCTCGCCGTCCTTGATCATCCGGTTCTTCAGATTCCGGATCGGATCGGCCTGCTCGATAGCTGCGAGGTCTTCCTTCGAGCGGTAAAGGCTGTGGTCGTCCGAGCTGGTGTGGCTGGAAAGGCGCTCGACCTTCACCCACATGAACACCGGACCGCGGCCCGCGCGCAGATCGGTGAGCGCCTGCTGGCTCGCGGCATGGACCGCTTCGGGATCGGCGCCGTCGACGTGCAGCCACTGGGCCCGGTTCAACACCTCGAGCGCCAGCGGGTTGGTCTTTCGCGTCGGCGTCGAGATGCCGTAGGCGTTGTCCTCGACCACCACCAAGACCGGCAGCTTTTTCTCCAGCGCAAAGCTGAGCGCCTCGTAGAAATCGCCCTGCCGGGTCGCCGCGTCGCCGATGCACGTGACGACGACGCCGTCCTTCTGGTCGAGTTGCAGGCCCCAGGCGATGCCGCAGGCCGGCACGAGCTGCGAACCCGTCGGCGTGGGCACGCTCACGATGTTCAGCTCGCGCGAGCAATAGTGCGACGGCATCATGCGGCCGCGGGACGCCGAATCGCGCTTCGAAAAATATTCCAGCGCCAGATACTTCGTGGTCAGGCCGCGACCGAGGCACAGGCCGCGGTCACGGTAATACGGCACCAGAAAATCGCTGTCGCGCAGCTGGGCGCCGAGCGCGCACAACGCCTCGTGTCCGCGGCCCGAAACATGGAAATGACCCTTGCCCTGCCGGTTCAGACTCTCCTCGCGCAGGTCGCCGTGACGGCTCTCAAGCATCGTCAGCAGCAGGTGGCGCTTCTGTTCTTTGTTCAGGGTCGCAGCGGTGGCCATGGCGTGGAATCGGGCAGACTTTCCCCAAAAAACCGGGCGGACCGCAACGCATTTCGCGCCTCCGTTCTCGGGCGTAAAAGGGGATTCACTCCTTTGGCTTAGACGGGCAACGCCTTCCGGAAGCGGCACCCGCCGGCAGGATTTTTCAACCGGCGGTTCCAGCGAAGCGCATCAGGCCGCCACGCCAGGCCGGAAACCCCGCGCCGAGGAGCAGCGCGAGATCCGCCTCGTCGGCAGTCTTGAGCACGCCCTCGGCGAGCACACGCCGCGTCTCGTCGATCATCACGCCATTGAGCCGGTCCTGGATGGCCTTGGGGTCCATTGCGAGGGTCGTGGCCGGGGCGAATCGCGCCAGCGCCGGATTCAGCCCCTCCTTGCCTTCTGCATATTCGTAGAAGCCGGAACTCGTGCCGTTCTTGCGGCCCTTCAGGCCAGCGGCGAGCAGCCGCGAGCAAACGGTCGTGCCGGCGAAACGTCCGGGAAAATAGTGCTGCATCTCGCCGTAGATGAAATCGCTCACATCCACCCCGACCTCGTCAATCAGGCGCAGCGGCCCCATCGGCCAGCCCCAGTCGCGCATGGCGCGGTCGATCTGCTCGGCCGGCACGCCCTGCTCCCACAGGCGACATGCCTCGTTGAGGTAGAAGAACAGCACGCGCGTGACGAGGAAGCCGGGCGAGGACTTGCAGATGACCGGCGTCTTGCCGAGCGACTTGACGAAGGCGAGCGCGCGGTCGGCCGTCGCGCGGGTCGTGTGCGGGCTCAGCACCAGCTCGACCAGCGGCATGCGTCCGACCGGGTTGAAGAAATGCAGGCCGACCACCCGGCCCGGATCGGTGACGGTGGAGCTGAGCTCCTCGATGGGCAGCGCGGAGGTGTTCGAGGCGAACACGCAGTCCGGCGCGGCGATCTTCGTCAGCTCCGCAAACACCTTTTGCTTCGCCGCGACGTTTTCGACGATGGCCTCGATGATGAGGTCGCAGATCTCAAAATCCTCGAGGCTCGTGGTGATGCCGATGCCGCCGGTCATCTTGTGCGCCTCGTCGTGGGTCAGCCGGCCGCGCCTGACCGCGTCCCGAAACAGCTCGCGGATGACGGTCACGCCGTGCTCGATCGCCTCCCTCTTCTCGTCGCACATGATGACCCCGTAGCCGTGGAGCGCGCACCAATGCGCGATGCCCGAGCCCATGACCCCGGCGCCGATGATGCCGATCGTCCGGAAGGGCGCCGTGGGAGGGGCTTTACGCCCCGACGCGTCGGGAGATAAACTCCCTCCCACCGTCGGAAACCACGCGTCCATCGTGATCCTTTTCGCGGTGTCCTTGAGAAAATAGACGTGCAGGAGATTTCTCGCGGCCTCGCCGGTGGCGACGCCGCCGAACAACGCCGCCTCGAGGTCGAGGGCCGCCGCGAGCGGCAGGCCCGCGCTTTTTTCGACGGCATCGAGCACCGCAATCGGCGCCGGCTGGCCGCGGTGGCGCGTCAGCGCGGACTTGCGCTGGCTGGCGAAGAAATCCGCCGGCGTTGCGGGCGGCGCGGGGCGCGCGGGCAAACCCTCGGCGGCCAGCCGCAGAGCCGCGGCCTTGGCGCGGGCTTTCAGCTCGCCCACGGGCACGAGTTCATCGACCAGTCCGGCGGCGAGCGCCTCGGCCGCCGGCACGAGCGCGGCTTTGAGCATGTGGCCCACGGCGGCGGGCGCCCCGATCAGCCGCGGCAGCCGCGTGGTGCCGCCCCAACCGGGGATGAGGCCGAGACCGACTTCCGGCAGACCGATCACGGTCTCCCGCGCGTCGCTGGCAATGCGCCAGTGGCAGGCCAACGCCAGTTCGTAGCCGCCGCCGGCACAGGCGCCGTGGATAGCGCACACGACCGGCACCTTGAAGGCACCGAGCTGCCCGAAAAGCTGCTGCCCTTCCCGCGCCACCTGTGTCGCCGCCGTGGCATCGGGGAGCCGGGCGAGCCATTTCAAATCGGCGCCCGCGATGAAGATCTTTTCCTTCGCACTGACGACCACCACGGCCTTTAGCGGCTGGGCGGCCAGGGAGGTGACGGCGTCCCGCAACGCCGCCTGCGTCGCGGGATTGAAGATGTTGGCGCGGCTCGCCGGATCGTCGAAGGTGATCCAGCCGACATTTTCCGCGTCAACGGCGTAAGTAACCGAAGGTTGATCGCTCATGGGGCTTGCTTGATTGGGGCCCAGACAACCGCCCTCCCCCGGCGATGTAAAGCCAAGGAGGTGGATATAACCCAAACGACTGAACTAGCGCCGGCCCGAACCCGCGGTGAATTTTCGCAGGTATTTCAACGCCACCTCGAAGTCCTTCGGCAGCGGCGCCGTCAGCGTCTGCGGTTCGCGCGTGCGCGGATGACGGAAGGTCAGCGCAGAGGCGTGCAGCGCCAGCCGCGTGATGAGCGGCTTCTCGTCGAGCCGCCCCTTGTAGCCGCGCTTCAGATCGGAGAGCAGCAACGGCGTCGCATCGCCATAGAGCGGATCGTTCAGGATGGGAGCCTCCGCCTCCGCCAGATGCAAACGGACCTGATGCGGCCGCCCGGTTTGCGGCCGGCATTCCACCAAGGCGAAAGCCGCACGACCGGTCCGCGCCGGGAACTTTTCCCGCACAGTGAACCCTGTCACGGTGGCATGGCCGTGCTTCTTGACCACGCACATGCGACCCGGCCGCGCCTCGTCCTCCTTCATCACCAACTCGATGGTAAACTCGTCTTCCACCGGGATGCCGGTGGTGATGGCCAAGAAAATCTTTCCCACCGTCTTCGACTGGAACTGGCCGCTCAGAAAATCCAGGTCGGCCTTCGCTTTGGCATAGAGGACGAGGCCGCTTGTGTCCGGATCCAGCCGATGCACCAGGGCTGCGTCGGGACCCAGGCGGGCGCGCACCAGTCCGGCCAGATTTTCGGCCGCCGGATCGCCCGGAATCGGCGCCAGCGGCAAACCGGCCGGCTTGTCGAACGCGATCAAGGCATCGTCTTCAAAAAGGACAGGCGGCAGCGGCATGGGATGGAGCCACACTGCCCGCCGGGCCTGCGGCGGCAACCCCGAAGCGGATTAGCTTTACCGTTTTTTCCCGGGATTTTGGGAAAATCCCAGTAGCGTTTGACTGCGTCTGATGTCTTAATATCCGCCATGACGCTCGCACCGAGATTTCTCGTGAATTTTTGGGCGGGCTATTGCGTGGCGCGGTTCGCCCGACGGCTCAAATCGCTCGGCCGCGGCCAGCCGGCGCAGCTGGCGGCCTTCGCCCGATTGATGGCGCGAATCGCCGCCACCGAGTTCGGGCGCAGCCACAGTCTCGCCGCCACGACGACCTACGCGCAGTTCCGCGAACGCGTGCCGCCGCGCCAGCACGATTTCTTCGCGCCGCTCGTGGCGCGCATGATGGCCGGGGAGGCGGGTGTGCTTTCGCCCGGCCGGTGTCATTTCTTTGTGGAGACCGCCGGCACCACCGGTGAAAAAACCAAACGGCTGCCCGTGCCCGAGCCGATGCTCGCGCATTTCCGCCGTGGCCTGCGCGACTCGCTGTTTTTCCACTCGGCCCGGACCGGCCACACCGGTGTGTTCCTCGGCCGGCACGTGCACATCGGGGCGAGCACCGTGCTCACAAAGGAGCAGGAAGCCTACCGCACCAGCCTCGACGGCATGCTCGCACTCTGTCTGACCCCGTGGGCCGAGGCCAACCTCTACGCACCGCCGCCCGCCGTGGCGGAACTGCCGCAAGGGCCCGAAAAGATCGCCGCCACCGTGGCCGCCATGCTGAACCGTGACGTCACGCTCGTCGGCGGCACCCCGGCCGCGGTCAGCGCCCTCGCCGCCGCGGCACGCGAAGCCGCCGGCACGGGCAAGCAGCGCATGACGCATCTGCAGGCTGTGTGGCCGAACCTGGAATGCTTCGCCTTCACCGGTGCGCCGCTGGGACTCTTCGCCGAGACGCTGCGCGCCACGCTCGGACCGACCGTCAACTTCCACGAGATCTACGCCGCCACCGAGGGGATTTTTGCCGCGCAGGACGCGGGTGCGGGCGCCGGCCTGCGCCTGCTGGTGGACGCCGGACTGTTCTTCGAATTCCTGCCTCTGCGCAAATTCAGCGAAGAGACCCTCGCCCACGCCGGCGCCGATTGCCTCCCGCTCGACAAAGTGCAGACGGGCGTGGACTACGTGCTGGTCGTCACCACACCCGCCGGGCTTTGCCGTTACGTGCCCGGCGACATCGTGCGCTTCCTTTCCCTCGATCCACCGCGCCTGCAGTTCGCCGGCCGGACGCGGCTCCAGCTCAACTCGGTGGGTGAGCGCGTGACCGAGCGCGAACTGGTCGACACCCTGCTGGCGGTCTGCGCCCGCAATGGCTGGCAGGCTGTCGGCCTGCACGTGGCGCCCTACCGCTATCGCATTGCCGCCGGCCAGACGCTCAACTGCCACGAATGGTGGCTGGAACTGCGCACGCACACGAACAAGACGCCGACCGCCAACGTGCTCGGCCCCGAATTTGACGCCGAGCTCGCGCATCGGAACAGCGAATACGCCGCCCGCCGCGCCGATCACAGCCTCGATGTCCCCTCGATCCGGCTCGTCATCCCCGGGGTGTTCGAGCAATGGGCGCAGGCACAGGGCAAGAACGGCGGCGTGAGCAAGCTGCCCCTCTGCCGCTCCGACCGGCTGATCGCCGACCAGCTCGCGGCCCTCACCAAGTTCTACCAGAACACCGCCGCGCCCTACTCCGTCGGCAACTAGCCCGACGCCGGAGGATCACTCCCCCGATTTCTTCGCGCGGGATTTCTTCGTGGCGGACGACGCCTTCGCGTTGAGCCAGACCTGGCCCTTGGTGTTGACGTTGAGCCAGAAGATTTCGCCGCCGTGCTCGGCGAAGGTCGGCTTGGCCTTCGGCGATTCCGGCAGGTTGAGCCCGGCGGACGCCAGCACGGTCATGACCTGCTCTTCCGTCTTCTCGAGCTTCTCGGCGAGTTCCTTCACGAGCGCGGTGACGCCCTCGCCGCGCTTCTTGGGCTGCATCAGCAGGCGCACGGCGGTAAGGGTGTTCTCCGGCGGAAGCGGTTTCGTTTCCACCGCCGGGGCGGCGGAAGCGGGGGCGGGCGCCGCGACGGCCGGCGTGCCCGAAAGCTCGTTTTCGCGCGCCACGCGGGCGTTGATCCAGATTTCGCCGCGCTGGTTCTTGTTCAGCCAAAATACCACGTCGCCGTCCGGCGCGAGCGGCGGCTGCGGCTCGGCCTCGGTCGGCAGGCGCAGGCCGAATTCGCCGAGTTTTTCGAGCAGCTGCGCCTCGTCGAGTTTCAACGCCTTGGTGAGATACGGGAAGCTGCCCGACCAGCCGTGGCCGCGGTGGTTGCGGCGCATCATCGAGCGGATGCGCCCGAGGAATGATTTCGGGTCCGGGGCCGCCGCCTCGCGCCGCGGCTCGCGCGGGTGGGCTTCCGGCGCGGGGGCGTGCTCGGGTCGTGCCGCAGGTTCCGGCCGTGCTTCGCGCTCGGGCTGCTGCTCGGCGGGCACGGGCGTGGTCTTGGTCGTCTTGAACTTCTTGTCGCGGGTGTTGATCCACACGCGGCCCTTCCGGTCGCGCTCCAGCCAATAGAACGAGCCGTCGTGATCCACGACCTCGCCCTTGGTATCGGGCGTGTCCGGGGCCGGCAGACCGCACTCGGCGAACGCCGCCAGCAGGTCGCGCGGATCCTGCTCGAATTTCTTGGCCAGGAAATCCAGTTCGACGGACAACTCCCCGCGCGGATTTTTCCGCAGATAGGGCTGCAACGCCTCGAAGAGCGTTGGCAGATCCTCCTCGCTCCCGGCGAGATCGTCGAAGTCACCCAGGCCGAGTTCGGCGGGCGCGGGGGCGTTGGCCGGGCGCGACGGCGGCAACTCGTCGGCGAACGAACGCTCGTCCTTGCCGTCGTCCTCCTCCTCGACGGTCACCGGCGGCGGCGTGTAGGCCGGCTTGGCCGCGGCGGCGGGCGGGAACCAGTCGCGCGCCACCGGCCGGCGGGCCAGTCCGTGGAACACGAGCGGATTGTCGGGTTTGGTCGTGAAATTGATGATCTCCCACTCGTCTTTGCCCAGCTGGCTCAGGTGCTCCTCGAGCAGTTTCATGGACGCGAAGCCCAGCGGGCCGCTGGAGATCAGTTTGTATTCCCAGGATGACATCGGGCGCAACGCATCCCGCATCATCCCCTCCGACGCCAGCTTAATTTCCGGCGGACGGCGCGGAACGATGTAAGCAGGAGGCGGCTTGCTTCAGCGATCGTCCTGGGCATGGTTTCCGCGCCATGCCCCGACTGCTCCACGCCTGTCTCCTGGTCTTCACTGCGGCTGCCTGCTGCGCGCTGCCCCTCCCCGATCCCGATGACGGCGGGATCAATCTGCCGCCCGGCTTCCGGGCGCTGGTGGTCGCCGACAACCTCGTCGTCGGGAAGAAGGCCGGCAAGACCGCCGAGAAACTCCGCTTCCTCGCCGTGGCACCCACCGGCGCCATCTACGCCAAGCTCTACCACGGCGGCATCCTCGCGCTCAGCGACACCGACGGCGACGGCCGCGCCGACCTCATCAAGGAATTCGGTCCCGGCGACGGCGGCACCCACATCATGTTTCACGACGGCTGGCTCTACCACTCCAGCCGCACCGCCGTCTACCGCTACAAATACACGCCCGGCGAACTCGTGCCCTCCGGCCCCATGGAAACCATCGTGCACGACCTGCCCGCGGAAAGGGACCACGACGCCAAGGCCTTCGCCTTCGACGACCAGGGGCACATGATCGTCGAGGTCGGCTCGCCCTACAATGTCTACAGTGACGGCGACCGCGGCTTCGGCGCCAAGGGCAAGACGCCCGCCGAAGTGGAAAAATTCCAGCAGACCTACGGCGGCTTCTGGCGCTTCGATCCCAACAAGCCCAACCAGACCCAGGCCGACGGCGTGCGCTGGTCGACCGGCCACCGGCACAGCCTCGCGCTGGCCTGGCATCCGACCTCGCGGGAATTCTTCATGGTGATGATGGGCCGCGACAACCTGAACACCGTCGCGCCCGAGTATTACGACGATCTCGACAACGCCGAGCGCGACGCCGAGGAAATGCACCTCCTTCGGGAAGGCGTGAACCTCGGCTGGCCCTACACCTATTGGGATCCGATCAAGCAGGCCCGCATGCGCTCGCCCGAATATGGCGGCGACAACCGCCGGCGCGATGACAACCCGCTTTACGACAAGCCCGTCGTGGCCTTCCCCGCCCACTGGGCGCCGCTGCAGATGGCGCTCTACACCGGCACGCAGTTCCCGGAGCACTACCGCAACGGCATGTTCGTCGCCTTCCACGGCTCGTGGAACCGCGCGCCGCGCGCCCAGGCCGGCTACAAGATCGCCTTCGTGCCCTTCAACGAGAAAGGCCTGCCGACCGGCACCTATGAGACCTTCGCCGACGGCTTCCCCGGCGTGGACTATTTCACCAACACGCGCGACGCCCGCTACCGCCCGAGCGGCGTCGCCGTCGGCCCTGACGGTTCGCTCTACGTCAGCGAAACCGAGAAAGGCCGCATCTGGCGCATCATCTACACCGGCGAGACCGACCGCCCCACCACGAGGAAATCTTCGATCGCCGTCGCGCCGCAGACCGCGCCGCCCATCGGGGCCGACACACCCGGCGGCAAAATCTACCTGCAGGTCTGCGCCGCCTGCCACATGCCCAACGGCAGCGGCGTGCCGAGCATGCAGCCTCCGCTCGCCGGCAGCCCGGTCGTCGCCGGTGATCCCGGCCGCCTGATCAACGTCGTCCTTAAAGGCCCCGCCGCCGTGCTCCCGGCGGATCGCGAGAAATTCAGCAACGTCATGCCGCCCTTCGGCGCCGTCTACAACGACACCGACATCGCCAGCCTGCTGACCTATCTCCGCCAAAACTTCGCCCCGGGCGCCACCGAAGTCACCGCCGCGCAGGTGGCCGCGCAGCGCGCGTCGCCGTGAAGTTTCGTTTTCCCTGGCTGGCTGCCGCCTGCCTGATAACGGCGGCGCAGGCGCAGATACTTGGCCTCGATCCGTTGGTGGTCACCGCCACCCGGGCGCCCGCAGCCGCCCGGCGGATCCCCTTCTCGGTCGTCGTGCTCGACGGCCTCGCGCTGCGGCAGGCCCCGGACGCCACCCTCGACGGCGCGCTCCGCGCGGTGCCGGGATTCAGTCTGTTCCGCCGCAGCGACAGTTTCACCGCCAATCCCACGGCGCAAGGCGTGTCGCTGCGCGGGCTCGGACCGAGCGGAGCCAGCCGCTCGCTCGTGCTGCTCGACGGGGTGCCGCTCAACGACCCCTTCGGCGGCTGGGTCAGCTGGAGCAAGGTGCCGCGCGAATCTCTCGCCCGCGTGGAGCTCGTGCGCGGCGGCGGCGCCACCGCCTGGGGCAACGCCGCGCTCGGCGGCGTTGTGCAATTGTTCCCGGAACCGCCGACGGACCATCGCTCGCGGGTGTCCGCTTCGTTCGGGGACTTTTCCACCCGCAGCGCCGAGTTTGCGCTCACCCAATCCGCCGGGCGCGGCACGTGGCAGTTGTCCGGCCGGGATTTTTCAACCGACGGCTTCGCGCTCGTCGCCCCCGAGGATCGCGGGCCGGTCGACGTCGCCGCGTGGAGCCGGCATCATTGGCTCGCCGCCCGGTGGAGCCAGCCGGTCGGCCCCGACGCCCAACTCACTTTTTCCGGCCGCAGCTTCGCCGAAACGCGCGGCAACGGCACCGCCTACCAGCGCAATTCCTCGCGCGAAAATTCCGGCTCCGTGACTCTCGCCGTGAAATCGAACGAGCACTTGGCGTGGACCGCCACCGCCTACGCGCAGGACCAGACGTTCGCCAGCACATTCAGCGCGGTGAACGCCGCGCGCACCGCCGAGACGCCCGCCAGCAACCAGTTCGCCGTGCCCGCCACCGCGTTTGGCGCGGCGTGGACCGGGGTGCTGACCGGCGTCGGTGACTCCCGCACGAGTTTCGGCGCCGATCTGCGCCGCGTGCGCGGCGAGACCCGCGAATACTTCACCTTCGCCAACGGCTACTTCACCCGTCAACGCATCGCGGGCGGCGCGCAGAATTTCATCGGCTTGTTTGCGCTGCACGAACGGCCGCTCGCTCCGGACCTGCGCCTGACGCTCGGCGCCCGCCTGGATCGCTGGGACGAAAGCAACGGCCATCGCCGCGAGAACGACCGCACCACCGGCGCCGTGCTGCGTGACGAGCATTATGCCGGCCGCGACGGAATGGAGTTCAGCCCGAGTGCCGGACTCGTCTGGCAGCCCGCCAAAGCCTGGCGTCTGCGCGCCGCCGCCCAACAGGCGTTCCGCCGGCCGACGCTCAACGAACTCTACCGGCCGTTCCGCGTCGGCAACGTCATCACCGAGGCCAACGCCGCGCTGCGCACCGAGCGCGTGACGAGTGCGGAACTGGGCGCCGACTACCTGTCCGGCCCCGTGACGGTGGGCGCGACGGTTTTCTGGAACGAGCTCCGCGACGCCGTCGGCAACGTCACCCTCGTGCACGGGCCGGGCGTTTTTCCCATCGTCGGCTTCGTTCCCGCGGGAGGACTCGGCCGCCAGCGTCTGAATCTGGACCGCACGCGCGTGCAGGGCGTCGAACTTTCCACGCAATGGCAGCCCACCCCGACCTTCTCGTGCAACGCCGCCCTGCTCTACGACGACGCCACGGTGCAGCGCGCCATGATCGCACCCAATCTGGCGGGCAAACGGCTCGCGCAAGTGCCGCGGCAGAGCGCCGCGCTCGGCGCCACCTGGCGAACGCCCGGCGGCTTCACCGTTTCACCACGCGTGCGCTGGCTGGGCCGGCAATTCGAGGACGACGAGAACCGGTTGGTGCTTGGAGCCGTCGTCATCGCCGACCTGAGCGCCACCTATTCGCTCGGCCGGCACGGCGAGCTTTTTCTGACCATCGAGAACCTCGGCGACGCCCGCGTCGAGACCGGCCGCAGCGCCGACGGCATCGTGAACACCGGCACGCCGCGGTTTGCCTTCGGCGGCTTCCGCACGGTTTGGTAGTTGCGCATTCTTTTCGTGCCTTTTCGGGACTTTTCATGGCAAATGCCTGTCCCATGCGCCGGCTCGACCAACTCCTCGCCAATCTCGGTTACTGCTCCCGCCGCGAGGCGCGCGCCTGGATCCAGGACGGCCGCGTCACGGTGCGCGGCGCCGTGGCGGACGATTTTGGCACGAAGGCGGACCCGGCCGACGTGCGCGTCGATGGCGAGCCGCTCGATCATCCCGCGGGCCTGCTGCTGTTGTTGCACAAGCCGGTGGGGCTCGTCTGTTCGCACGACGAACGCGAGGGGCCCAACGTCTACGGCCTGCTGCCCGAGCGCTGGCGCCGGCGCAATCCCCAGATCACGAGCATCGGCCGGCTCGACAAGGACACCAGCGGCCTCCTGTTGCTGACGGATCGAAGCGAACTCGTGCACCGGCTCACTTCGCCCAAGCACAAGGTCCCGAAAGTCTACCGCGCCACGCTCGATGCCGACCTGCCGGCGGGCCTCGCGGCGCTGTTCGCCAGCGGCACGTTGCAGCTCAAGGACGAAAAGGCGCCGTGCGCGCCGGCGGAGTTGAAAATCATCTCGGCGCGCGAAGCCGAACTGACACTGACCGAGGGTCGTTATCACCAGGTGCGACGGATGTTCGCCAGCCAAGGATGCGAAGTGCTCACGCTCCATCGTGCCCGATTCGGGCATCTGGATTTGGGCGCACTGCCCGCCGGACAATGGCGGGAGCTGCCAGCGGATACCTTTGCCGCCTGATGACCGCCGCGGCGGGGGCTATTCTTCGCTGACCTTGAAATCGATAGGTTGCTCGACCCGGGTGTTGACCTTGCGGCCGCCGCGCATGCCCGGTTTGAATTTCCACTTCAACACGGCTTCCAAGGCGGGGCGCTCGAAACCACGATGCGTCGAGTTGATGACATAGGGCATGATCACATCGCCCTGGGAGGTGACGATGAAGCCCAGCCGGACGCGCGCCTCGCTGACCTGAAGTTTCAACTCATAGGGAAAGACCGGCGGGGTCTGCACAATGGGCTCTGGCCGGCGGTCCAGATCGGCGATGTTGAAGAGATCCTTGATCTTGCTGGTGTCGGGGCGACCGCGCTGGATGTTGACGGGGATGGCGATGACAGTGCCGGCCAGCGCATCGGCCTTGAGCGGCGGGGTCATGTCGATCAGCTGGGTGAAGGCATTCACGGGCACCATGGTGGGAATGTCCGCCAGCATGGGCACCTGCACCGCCGGCGCGGTGATCGGCTCCTCATCGGTCAGTTCGACGGGCTTCTTTTCCTCGGGATCGTCCAAGTCCGGCATCATGAGCATTTCGGAGGGCGCATCCTGGACCACCACCGCCTTCTTGACGACCGACCGGTCATTAAAGCCAAGGATGCCAACGGCATGAAGACCGGCGGACATGACCAGCGCCACCCAAGGAATCCGGGAGGGCGGCGGAACGCCATAGTAATGGAAAGTGCCGCGCTCCTCGATGCGGAGCGCATTGATTTGCTCCTCCTTCGTGAGGCGGGAAATGGGGGCGGTGGGGTTACCTGGGCTAACGTCCATCACCGACTTGGGGTGGTCGGCATTCAGTAGCATACCCTATAATAGGCACGCCTGACCCATCTCTCTAAGCATCCTTTGGCTTTAGCCATGCATCGGTTGCGGGGCAAAATGCTGCTTTTCTGGCTTTTCCCCGACCCGCCGGTCATGTCATGCCTTTGCGCCATGTCACTTCCCGTGCTCACCGGTGCCCAGAAAACCCGCCTCCGCGGCCTTGGCCAAACCATGCCCGACTCCCTTCACGTCGGTCGCGAAGGCGCGGTGGCCAGCGTCACCGCGCAGCTCGACCGGGAACTGACCCGGCGCGAGCTCGTCAAGATCCGCTTCACCGGCGGTCAGGACCGGCACCAGCGGGCGGCCCTGCACGAAACCCTCGCCGCCGCGACCCAAAGCGCGTGCGTGGGCGCCGTCGGCCACACGGCGTTGTTCTGGCGCTCGGGGACCGAAGGCTCCAAGCTGCTGCCTCTCGATGACGCTGGCTGAACTCGGCTGGAACGACTTCTTCGCGCAGGCCTTCGCCCCGTGGGCGGTGGAAGGCTGCCTGCCGGCGCGTGTCACGCTCGAGCTGAAAGGTTATTACGAGGTCACGGGCGAATTCGGCGCGCGCCTCGGTCAGTGTTCGGGCAAGTTCATCAACACCGCCGCGGAGCAAGCCGCCTTCCCCGCCATCGGCGACTGGGTCGCGGTGACGCCGCAGATCGGCGAGGAAACCCGGATGCACATCCACGCCATCCTGCCCCGCCGGACCAAGTTTTCGCGCAAAGCCGCCGGCCAGGAGGAGATCGAGCAGGTCATCGCCGCCAACATCGACATCGTCTTCCTCGTCAGTGCGCTCGACGGCAACTACCACCTGCACCGGCTGGAACGCTACCTCGCCGCCGCGTGGGCCAGCGGTGCGCAACCCATCATTCTTCTGAACAAGGCCGACCTCGCCGACGATGACGCCGACGGCCTGAAAACCGAAATCGCCACCGTCGCGCCCGACGTGCCGGTGTTTGTGGTGAGCGCCCAAACGCGTCGCGGCCTGAAGGCCCTGGCACCTCATCTCAAGCCCGGCACCACGATCGCGCTGCTCGGCTCATCCGGCGTCGGCAAGTCCACGCTGATCAACCGACTCGTCGGCGAAAACCTGCAGGACACGCA
>Ga0208272_100062_pt1 | contig 83811 bp, 75 predicted proteins | sample LakWasM129_HOW14_2_FD_183939 | JGI IMG/M metagenome (GOLD analysis project Ga0208272, IMG submission 183939) | Freshwater sediment methanotrophic microbial communities from Lake Washington under simulated oxygen tension - Sediment Metagenome... | ecosystem: Environmental > Aquatic > Freshwater >... | reverse complement strand
AGATGCCCCAGTCGCGCAGGCGCCAGGTGGTCTTCTTCTCGCCCAGGCCCTTTTGCGCCAGCGCGTGGGCTACGGCATCGACCGCCTCTTTGTAGGCCAAGCCGCTGAAGCTGTCGGAATTGACCGTGACGCCGCGCGCCTTGTCGCCGTACCAGTCGTGCCACTGGTGGAAGTCGAAGTGTTCACCATCGACCAGCACCACCTGCTTGATGGCTATGCCGTACTTGAGGGCGAAGGCAAAGTCACGCTCGTCGTGCGCTGGGACGCCCATGACCGCGCCGTCGCCATAGCCGATCAGCACGTAGTTACCGACCCAGACATCAATCGGTTCCCCGGTGAGCGGGTGCGTGACCGAGAGGCCGGTGGGCACGCCCTTTTTCTCCTGCACTGCGAGCTCGGCTTCGGTCGTTCCGCCGTTTTTGCATTCTTCAATGAAGGCGGCAAGCTTGGAATTTGTCTTGGCTGCGTGGGTGGCCAGCGGGTGCTCCGGCGCCACCGCGCAGAAGGTGACGCCCATGATGGTGTCGGCGCGCGTGGTGAAGACGTACATGCGGCCATCGCCGATGAGCGCGCCGCCGTCGCCGCGAATCTTGTGCGGGAAGGCAAAACGCACGCCCTCGCTCTTGCCAATCCAGTTTTCCTGCATCAGCTTGACGCGGCTCGGCCAACCAGGGAGCTTCTCGCCAGTGACGTAGTCGAGCAACTCCTCGGCGTAGTCGGTGATTTTGAGGTAGTAACCGGGAATCTCGCGCTTTTCCACTACCGCACCAGTACGCCAGCCCTTGCCGTCAATTACCTGCTCATTGGCCAGCACGGTCTGGTCCACCGGGTCCCAGTTCACTGTCTGGGTCTTGCGGTAAGCCACGCCCTTTTCCAGCATCTTGAGGAAGAGCCACTGATTCCACTTGTAGTACGTGGGGTCGCAGGTAGCGACCTCACGGCTCCAATCGATGGCCAGGCCCATGGCCTGCAGCTGGCCACGCATGTAGTCGATATTGTCCAGCGTCCACTGCGCGGGCGGCACACCGTTTTTCAGCGCAGCGTTTTCCGCTGGCAGGCCAAACGCATCCCAGCCCATGGGCATGAGGACGTTGTAGCCCTTCATGCGCAAGTGGCGCGTGAGCATGTCGTTGATGGTGTAGTTGCGCACATGGCCCATGTGTAACTTGCCGCTGGGGTAGGGCAGCATCGAGCAGGCGTAGAACTTCTTCTTGCTCGCGTCTTCGGTGACGCGGTAGGCGTCCTGTGCGCTCCAGTGCGCCTGCGCGGCGCGCTCGACCTCAGCGGGTTGGTATTTGGTGTCCATGGGGCTCAAAAAGAAAAAAAACAGCCGCAAACCGCTGCCATTGCAAGAGATTTTAGGCGCGCGGCTTCAGTGTGCGGGCAGAGCGGACGCAGGCTCAGCCACGAAGGCAATGCGCGTGAGGCCGGCGGCGTGCGCAAACCCCATCAGCTCGACCACGCGGCCGTAGGGCACTGCGGCATCGGCGCGCAGCGCAATCTCGGTGCCCGGCCGCTCGGCGGCCACTGCCGCCAGGCGCGGCGCGAGCGCTTCTTCGGCAATAGCTTTGCCGTCGAGTTGCAGCCCTCCCGTGCGATCCACTTCAATAAGCAGGGAGGGCACTGGTGCTGCAGGCGCCGTGCCCTGGGCGTGCGGCAGCTCCAGGCGCAGCGAGCCGGCCAGCAGCGGCGCGGCCAGAATGAAGATCACCACAAGAACCAGCATTACGTCGACCAGCGGCGTGACGTTGATGTCGCTCATGGGGCGCGCAGCGGCGCTGCGCTCGAGCCGGCCAAATGCCATAGTCAGCCGCCCGCCGAGCACAGTTCGCGCAGGTCGTGCGCAAAGCCTTCAAGCTCAGCTTCAAGGCGTGCCACCTGCCTGCCGAGCAGGTTGTAGCCCAGCACCGCCGGAATCGCGACCGCCAGCCCGGCAGCGGTCATGATGAGGGCCTCGCCCACAGGGCCGGCCAGGCGCTCGACGCTGATCTGACCGGAACCTGCCAGGGCAGTGAGCGCGTGGTAGATGCCCCAGACGGTGCCAAGCAGTCCGACAAAGGGCGCTGTCGCACCCACCGTGGCAAGCAAGACCTGGCCGTACTGCAGCCGCGCAATGCTGGCAAGCAGCGCGCCGCGTAGCAAGCGGGTGGCACGGGCGGCCGCGCTGGCGTGGAGCGATCCGCTCGCTAGCGGCACCGGCGCCAAGGCCGGGGAATGCGTTTCAAGGGCTGCCGCCACGAGCGGCAGTACCAAGGCATCGCGGTCAAAGGCGGCTGCGGCTGATGCTGCAGAGTCCCAGCTCGGCGCCTGCCAAAAGGCGGCCTGGCTCCGTGCGATGTCTGGCGCCGCGCGCTGCAGCATGCGCAGCTTCCACAGCATCACCACCCAACTCGCAACCGACATCAGAAGCAGAACGAGCGCCGCCGTGTGCGTCACTGCATCGCCGCTGCGCCACCAGTGCAGACTGCTCATAGCGTGGGCGGGGTCGCTCAGTTCAAGCCGAGAACGTCAAACATGTCAAACAGGCCCGCGGTGCGTCCGCGCAGGAATCGCACTGCGCGCAGACTCCCTTGCGCATAGGTAGTGCGGCTGGCTGATTTGTGGGTGATTTCGATACGCTCGCCGGTGCCGGCAAACAGCACCGTGTGGTCGCCCACAATGTCGCCCCCGCGAATGCTGGCGAACCCGATGGAGGATGGGTCGCGCTCACCAGTAACGCCCTCGCGCGCGTAAACGCCGCAGTCCTTCAGGTCGCGCCCCAGAGCATGGGCGATCACTTCACCCATCTTGAGCGCTGTTCCCGAAGGCGCATCCACCTTGTGGCGGTGGTGGGCTTCAATGATTTCGATGTCGTACCCGGTGGCCAACGCACGCGCCGCCATGTCCAACAGCTTGAGCGTGACGTTGACACCCACGCTCATGTTGGGCGCCATCACCATGGCGATGCGCTGGGCATGGGCCGCAATTTCAGCCTTTTGGGCTTCGGTAAAACCGGTCGTTCCCACCACCGCGCTGACGCCCAGGCGCGCGCAAGCGGCCAGGTGCGCAAGCGTGCCTTCTGGACGTGTGAAATCGATCAGCACATCAGCCCCGGCCAGGCCTTGGTCAATGTCCGCCGTGATGGGCACACCGCTGGCAAGCCCCAGGAAAGCGGTGGCATCGGAGCCGATGCCAAGGCTCGCGGGCACATCCAGCGCCCCCACCAGCACGCAGTCGCCGCTGTCACGGATGGCTTCAATCAGCATGCGGCCCATGCGGCCGCTGGCGCCCGCCACCGCGACGCGGATAGGGGCATTGGAAGATTCGGGCGCGAGGTTCGCCATCGTAGGGTCCAGACTGGAAAAAAGGCCGTGTGCGCAAAGCGCTTAGCGCGTTGTGGGTTCAAGAGGGGGATAGCTGCGCCCAGGTGTCGCTTGCGCAGTAGGCTCGAGCGCAGCGCCGGTTTTTCCATCGGCAGCAGGGGCGGGGTAACGCGCCAGCTGCTGCTCGGTCGCCTCCAACACCGGGACTTTGCCCTTGCCTTTGCCCGTCTCAAGCGAGGCAACGAAATCGCTCTCGGTCGGCATTTCGTCGCCTTCGAAGTGATCCAGCGCGTCGCCCTTGAAGTAGACCGTAAGTTTGCGCGTCTGTGCGTCGACACCAGGGCGCTTAAGCGTGAACACGTATTCCCAGCGGTCGTCATGGAACAGGCTGGTAAGCAGCGGCGTACCGAGAATCTCGCGCACCTGCTGGCGGCCCATGCCGGGTTGCAGCGCCTGAACCTGCTCGCGTGAGACGAAATTGCCCTGCACCACCTCGACGCGGTAGGGGGTCACCACGCTGGCGACCGAACTGCTCGCGGTGTTGAAGGCTGAGCACCCTGCAAGCAGGGCGCCAAAGCTCAGGATGGCGCCCAGACGGGCACCGTAGTGGGCTGGAGCGTACATGGGGTGTGGTCTTGGGGCTATGATCGCTCGATTGTAGCGACAGGGCCTGGTGCCCACGGCGCCCGGCCGCCCGCCGCATGCCAGGCGGCACGAAAGACCTTGCCATGACGAACATCGATGAACTCAAGAGCACGGGGCTGAAAGCCACGTTGCCACGCCTGAAGATTCTCGAAGTCTTTCAAAAGGGTACGCAGCGCCACATGACAGCCGAGGACGTGTTCCGCGTGCTGCTCGACGAGCGCTCCGACATCGGTCTGGCCACGGTGTACCGCGTGCTGACGCAGTTCGAACAAGCCGGCATCCTGCTGCGCAGCAATTTCGAGAGCGGCAAGGCCATCTACGAACTGAACGAAGGCCAGCACCACGACCACTTCGTCTGCACCAGCTGCGGCAAGGTTGAAGAGTTCTACGACCCGGAAATCGAAAAACGCCAGCAGGCTGTGGCGAAAGCCAAGGGTTGGGTGGTGGAAGACCATTCCATGGCCTTGTACGGCCAGTGCGCCAACTGCGCCAAGACCCGCGCGCACAAGGCCTGAGGCGCCGCGCGCAGCCTAGCCCTGCTCCATCGCGCGCCGGTGGCGCTCGACGAATTCCTGGTAGGTGTCGATGCCGCGCAGTTGCAAAATAGTATTGCGCACCGCCGCTTCGACCAAGACGGCAATGTTGCGCCCGGCGACCACCTGGATCACCACCTTCAGAATCGGCACGCCGAGCACGTCCTGCGTCAGCGGCTCGTAGGGCAGGCGCTCGTAGTCGCGCTCCAGCGTCTCCTTGCGCACCAGGTGCACGATGAGCTTGAGGCGCATTCTGCGGCGCACCGCTGTCTCGCCAAAGATGGCGCGAATGTCGAGCAGGCCGATGCCGCGCACTTCAAGAAGGTTTTGCAGCAGGTCGGGGCACTTGCCCTCGATGGTGGTCTGGTTGATGCGGTACAGATCCACTGCGTCGTCGGCCACCAGCCCCTGGCCGCGTGAAATGAGCTCCAGGCCCAGCTCGCTCTTGCCCAGGCCCGACTCGCCTGTGATCATGACGCCCAGGCCCAGGATGTCCATGAACACCCCATGCATGGTGAGGCGATCGGCGAAATGCTTGGACAAATACGCGCGCAGCACGTCGATCACAAAGGCCGAGGACTCCCGCGTGGCAAACATGGGAATCTGCGCGCGCTCGCAGATGGAGAGCAGCGCATCGGGCGCCGTCTGACCATCGGCCAGCACCAACACCGGTGGCTCCAGCGTGACGATGCGCGCCACACGGCGCACCGCGTCTTCCGGCGTGCCGTTGAGCAGGTAATTGATCTCGCGCTCGCCCAGAATCTGCGCGCGGTAGGGATGGATGTAATTGAGGTAGCCCACCAAATCAGCACCCGAGCGCGCCGAGCGCACCGCGACTTCGTCAAAGCGCCGCTCGGAAGCCCCCAGGCCCGCGACCCACTCCCATTTCAGGTGCGTACGAAAGGCTTCGAATAAGACGTCCGCGCTGACGACGTTAGGTTTCACGGCGCAGATGGGGCGCTTTAGGCGGTCTGCGTAGACTGCCAGTCGGCAATCAGACCGTGCAACTGCACCGCATCCGAACAGCTCTTGATGCGCTCACGCAGCGGCGCGTCGCTGAGCAGTTCGGCAATTTCAGACAGTATCTCCAGATGCTTCTGCGTGGCCGCTTCGGGCACGAGCAGAAAAATGAGCAGGCCCACGGGCTGCTCATCAGGCGCATCGAAACCGATGGGGCGTTCGAGCTGGAACACTGCTGCCATCGGCGCCTTGAGGCCCTTGATGCGCCCGTGCGGAATGGCCACACCGTGACCAAGGCCCGTGGAGCCCAGGCGCTCACGCGCAAAAAGACTGTCGGTGATGAGGGCGCGCGAGAGGCCGTGCAGGGTTTCAAACAGCAGCCCGGCTTCTTCGAAGGCGCGTTTCTTGCTGGTGGCGTCAACGCTCACGAGCACTTGGGCTGCAGGCAGGATGGAAGCGAGGCGGTTCATGGCGTATCGGGAGGAATTATGCACCGCCTGTGCGCCTGCGGGTATTTCCCAGGGCGCGGCACAAAAAAAGCCGCCCTGAAGGCGGCGGCGGGGTGCCCAACCAGCACCGGGACCTGGCGTCAGGCGGTCATTTGCGCCGGCTGCTCGCGCCTGCGTGCCTGGAACTGGTGGTCTTGCATGCGGTCCTTGTGGCGCACCACCTGCCGATCGAGCTTGTCCACCAGCTCATCAACTGCGGCGTACAGGTCCTCGTTGGCGCTTTCCGCAAACAGGTCGCTGCCCTTGACCCGGATATTGCATTCCGCGCGCTGGCGTTTTTCCTTTTCCTTTTGCTTTTCCACTGTGAGCAGCACCTTCACATCCACCACCTGATCGAAATGGCGCGTGATGCGATCAAGTTTGGAGGTGACGTAACTGCGCAGCGACGGCGTAACTTCGAGATGGTGACCACTGATCGTCAGATTCATGAGGGAGTCTCCTTGGCTCTTGGGAACAAATGCCGCACCACCCGTGTGAATGGGCGGCCCGAAAAAGTCAGTCTGCAGGGCACACGCCCCCACTATGCACCGCACCCGCAGGCAAGGCAACGCCATTCCAGCAAGCGGCAGCGGGGCTCTTGCCCGCCGGTCGCCTGAAGGCAGGAAAGAGCGCACAATGGCAGGATTGGGGTGCAGCGCCCCCCCGTGCGAGCACCTTGGACGATGCTGCGCCAGCCGGTAATCGCATGCGCTGCACCCGGCGCTGGCGCATAAAATCCCCTGCCTGGCGTCCGCCAGCGCCCCCTCGCTTGATACACCCTCCCCATGACCGCATCCGCCAGCCCTGCCCTGCACACCTCCACGCTCACTTCGCTGCCATTGCTTGCGCGTGGCAAGGTGCGCGACAACTATGCGGTAGGGGGTGACCGTATTTTGATGGTCGCCAGCGACCGGCTCTCGGCCTTTGACGTGATCATGGGCGAGCCCATCCCAGGCAAAGGCGAGCTGCTGACGCAGATGGCGCTGTTCTGGTTCGACAAGCTCGGCGCCATCTGCCCCAACCACCTGACCGGTGAGGCGCCCGAGAGCGTCGTACGCCCAGACGAAGTCGAGCAGGTGCGCGGCCGCTCCATGCTGGTGCAGCGCCTCACACCGCTGCCCGTCGAGGCGGTGGTGCGCGGCTACCTGGCCGGTAGCGGCTGGAAGGAATACCAGGCCACCCAATCGGTTTGCGGCGTGCCGCTGCCTGCGGGCCTGACCAACGCCGCCAAACTGCCAACGCCCATTTACACGCCAGCGGCCAAGGCAGCGGCCGGCGAGCACGACGAGAACATCAGCTTCGAGCGCACGGTGGAGATGATCGGCTTTGACCACGCCAGCCGCATCCGCGACCTCAGCATTGCGCTGTACCAGGCAGCGGCCGCCATCGCGCTGGAGAAGGGCATGATCATCGCCGACACCAAGTTCGAGTTTGGCCTGGCCCCGGACGGCACGCTGGTGCTGATGGACGAGGTGCTCACACCCGACAGCTCGCGCTACTGGCCGGTGGAAGGCTACAAGGCCGCGCTGGCCGCTGGCGAAAACCCCCCCAGCTACGACAAGCAGTTCGTGCGCGACTGGCTGGAGCAGGCCCAGGTGGGCGGCAGGCCCTGGGACAAAACGCCGCCGGCCCCGCGCCTGCCGCAGGCGGTGATCGAGAAGACCGCCGCCAAATACCGCGAGGCGCTGGAGCGGCTGACAGGTTGAAATATTTGAGGAAATAAGGCTCTAGCGCTTATCCAGTAAGCGCTAGTAGCTATTTTTTCAATAGCGATTGAACGCCAGAACTCAGTTCAGCGCCATGCTGAGCTTGCGCCGGTAGCTGTTCAGCAGGGCCGTGGCTTCGTCTTCCTGCGCGCCCGCCTTGCCCATCAGCTCGATACCGCCCGCGCTCTTGCCAGGGACGCCGGCGTCGGCCTTGGGCTTCGGGGGCGTGAGCAGTTCGAGGATGGCGACATAGGTCTTGCGCGCCGCGCCGTCTTGCCAGGCCTTGTCACGCAGGAGGATCTCCAGCAGCTCGTCCATGGCGGCGGTCCACTGGCCCTCGGCCATCAGCACGCGCGCCTTGGCGAAACGGGTGTCGAAATCGCGCTTGTTCTGGGCAATCTGCGCGTCGAACTGCTCCAGCGGCCAGTTGCCGCGATCGTCCTGCTGCACGAACTGCAGTGCGCCCAGCCAGTGCGACAAGGCCTCAAAGCGCAGCGGCTTGGGGATGCGCGCCAGCGGCTCGTGCAAAAGCGCCTGCGCTTCTTCGTAGGCGCCCGTACCGATCAACAGACGCACATAGTCAAATCGGGCATCGTCGTTGGTGGGGTCTGCCGCCAGCGCGTCCGCCATCTTGGCGAGCGCGGCCTGCGTGTCGCCCGCGTCGAGCAGGGCATGGGCTTCGTCCACCTCGGCCTCGGCTTCCAGCGCGCCTTCGGAGGGCACATGCTTGTCGAGGAAGGCGCGCAGTTGCGCAGGCGGCAGCGCGCCGACGAAACCGTCCACCGGCTGGCCCTGCACGAACAGCACGCACAGCGGGATGCTGCGCGTGCCGAACATCTGCGACAACTGGCCGGCGATCTCGGGCACCTTGTCGGCGTCGAGCTTGGCCAGGGCGAAGCGGCCGGCGTATTCGGTCTCCAGCAACTCCAGCTGCGGCCCGAGCTGCTTGCACGGACCACACCACTCGGCCCAGACATCCACCAACACCGGGGCGCGGAGCGAGGCGGTGATGACTTCGGCTTCAAAATTTACCAGGGTGACATCGATCATGGGAATCGTTTTCCAAGGGCAGCGGGGCGTGCTTGCCGCCCCAAAAGTAAAATTGCAGGTTCACTCTAGCGCAGACCCGCGGGCGCTGCGCCTCCAGACACTATGACAAGCCTCCAGATCGGCGTCGTCATGGGCTCCAGCAGCGACTGGGACACCATGCAACATGCAGTCGAGATTCTCAGCCAATTCGGCATCACCTACGAAGCGCAGGTGGTCTCGGCGCACCGCATGCCCGACGACATGTTCGCCTACGCCGAGGCCGCAGCCGAGCGCGGCCTGCAGGCCATCATCGCCGGAGCAGGCGGCGCGGCGCACCTGCCGGGCATGTTGGCAGCGAAAACGCCCGTGCCGGTGCTGGGTGTGCCGGTGCCCAGCCGCCACCTACAGGGCGTCGATTCGCTGCACAGCATCGTGCAGATGCCCAAGGGCATTCCGGTCGCCACCTTTGCCATTGGCGCGGCGGGCGCGGCCAATGCGGCGCTGTTCGCCGTGGCCATGCTGGCCAACCACAATCCGGCGCTGCGCGAGCAGCTGCGCGTCTTCCGCAAGGCGCAAACCGAGGCGGCGCGCGCCATGCGGCTGCCCCCCGAATGAGCACCAACATGCTCCCCATCCTGCCTGGCGCCACGCTGGGCGTACTCGGCGGCGGCCAGCTCGGCCGCATGTTCGTGCACGCGGCGCAGGCCATGGGCTACTTCACCGTGGTGCTCGACCCCGACCCGGCCAGCCCGGCGGGGCGTGTGAGCCACCACCATATCCAGAGTGCCTACGACGACCCCGACGGTCTGCGCCAGCTTGCCAGCCTGTGCGCCGCCGTCACCACCGAGTTTGAAAACGTTCCCGCCGTGGCGCTGGCGGCGCTGGCCGGCCAGTGCACCGTCTCGCCTGCCGCCCGCGCCGTGGCCGTGGCGCAGAACCGTGCCGAAGAGAAAGCACATTTCACGGCTTGCGACGTGCCCTGCGCGCCGTATGCGGTGATCGAAACGCATGAACAACTGGCAAGTGCCGACCAGTCGCTCTTTCCCGGAATCCTGAAAACCTCCCGCATGGGCTACGACGGCAAGGGCCAGGCGCGCGTGCAGACGCCCGCCGAGCTGGCCACCGTCTGGGACGCCATGGGCCGCGCGCCCTGCGTGCTGGAACAGCTCCTGCCCCTGGCGCTGGAGTGCTCGGTGATCGTCGCGCGCGGCGCGGACGGCCACTCTGTGCACCTGCCGCTGCAGCGCAACCTGCATCGGGACGGGATTCTGGCGGTGACCGAAGTTTATGAGGAAAATGTGCCTCTAGCGCTTATGCAGCAAGCGCTAGCAGCTGCAAAATCCATAGCTGACGAGTTGGAATACGTGGGCGTGCTGTGCGTCGAATTTTTTGTGCTGGAGGGCGGCCGCCTCGTGGTCAACGAGATCGCGCCGCGCCCGCACAACAGCGGCCACTACAGCGTGGACGCCTGCGACGTTTCGCAGTTCGAGCTGCAGGTGCGCACGCTCGCTGGCTTGCCGCTGACGCCGCCGCGCCAGCACAGCGCCGCCATCATGCTCAATCTGCTGGGCGATTTGTGGTTTGCCCAGGGCGAGGCACCGCAGGACCCCCCGTGGGCCCAGGTACTCGCCTTACCGGGCACGCATCTGCACCTCTATGGCAAAGAGCAAGCGCGCCACGGCCGCAAGATGGGCCACCTGAACGTGACGGCGGCCAGTGCGGCGCAAGCGCGCAGCACCGCGCTGCAGGCTGCGGCACTGCTTGGTCTACCGGCCTTCTGAGCGTGCCGCGATGATCCTCGACGGCCATCTGCCCGATTCCATTGCCCAGGCCGCGCGTGCCCTGCGCAGCGGCGCCCTGGTGGGCCTGCCCACCGAAACCGTGTACGGCCTGGCCGCCGACGCGGACAGCGCCGCTGCCGTGGCGCAGGTGTTTGCCTCCAAGGGCCGGCCCAGCGACCACCCTTTGATCGTGCACGTGGCAAGCGCCGACGCGCTGCAGCACTTCGCCCGCGAAGTGCCGGATTTTGCGCAGGCGCTGGTGCGCGCGTTCTGGCCTGGACCGCTCACGGTGATTTTGCCGCGCCGCGCAGGGGTGGCCGCGGCCGCCGCTGGCGGGCAGGACAGCATCGGTCTGCGCTGCCCGGCGCACCCGGTGGCCCTGGCCTTGCTGGCCGCCTGCGCCGCGCCCCCTCCAGGCGAGCGCGCCATCGCCGGCCTGGCCGCGCCCAGCGCCAACCGCTTTGGCCGCGTCAGCCCCACGACGGCCCAGCACGTGCAGGACGAACTGGGCCGCGAACTGCTGGTACTCGACGGCGGCGCCTGCGTTGTGGGCATTGAATCGACCATCGTCGATTGCACGCGCGGCGCTCCAGTGCTGCTGCGCCCCGGCGCGATTACCCGCGCGCAAATCGAGGCCGTCTGCGAGCGCAAGTTGCGCTTGAAAGACGATCTGCCCGATCCGGCGCCGCGCGCCTCCGGCACCCTGGAATCGCATTACGCCCCAGAAGCCAAGCTGCGGCTGATGGACGCCCGCGCGCTGCAGACCGGCCTGGACCTGCTGGGCGCCGAAGCTGCGCATCTGGCGGTGTATGCCCGCACGCCGCTCAAGAGCGCCTCATCGCGCGTGCTGCTGCGCCGCATGCCCGACGATGCCGAGGCGACGGCACAGCAGCTGTTTGCCGTGCTGCGCGGCTTCGACGACGCGGCCGTGCGCCTGATCTGGGTCGAAACACCGCCCGACACCCCTACGTGGGAAGGCGTGCGCGACCGCTTGCGGCGCGCAGCAGCCTGAACCGCAAGCCACATCGTTAAACTAGCCCGTCCTATTGGAGAACACACACCATGGCAACACACTGGATGCGCCGCAGCCTGCTCGCAGCCGCTTGCGCGGGGGCAGCCCTGCTTGCAGCCTGCGGCTCAAGCAGCACCGAATCGGCCATCACCCCCGACCGCTTCATCGCGTTTGGCGATGCCTACAGCGACCTGGGGCAGACCGGCTCGCGCTACACCGTCAACGACGGCAGCATCAACAACTGGACGCAGGAACTGGCCAGCCGCTACGGCAAATCCCTGACCAGCCTCTCGGCAGGAGGACTGAGCTACGCCCAGGGCAATGCCCGCATCGCCGCCACGCCCGACGCGGCCGGCAACGCGGCCACCCCGACGGTGACGGCGCAGATTGACAAATTTCTGGCCGCACAGAGCTTTGCCCCGAACGATCTGGTCGTGCTCAACGGTGGCATCAGCGACCTGATTGTCGACATGGCCGCCGTGCAGGCAGGCACACTGTCGGAAGACGCTTTCGTAGCCAACGCCCGTGCCAATGGCAAGCTGCTGGCAGCACAGGTCAAACGCCTGGTGGATGCAGGCGCACCGCACGTGCTGGTGTCGGGGCCCTACGACCTGAGCGTGACGCCCTGGGCGGTGACCATTGACCGCGTCGATCTTCTAAGCCGGGCCAGCAGTGCCTTCAACCAAGGCTTGCTGATTGACATCAACGACCTGGGCGCCCATGTCCTGTACATCGACGCGGCCTACTACGTGAACCTGTTTCACACCACGCCGACGGCCTATTCCTTCTCGAACTCCACCACCCCCGTATGCACCTCGGTGGATCCTGGCGCAGGCATCGGAATCGGCGCCGGGCAGGTGAATTCTGCGCTGTGCACACCCACAACCTTGGTCTCGGGTGCCAATGCCAGCCTCTATGTATTTGCCGACGCGGTCTACCTTACGCCTTCCGCCCAGCGCCAACTCGGCGATTACGCCTACGATCGCTTGCGTGCGCGCTGGTAGTCACAGGGCATGCAGCCAACAAAAAACCGGCCGAGGCCGGTTTTTTGTTGGCTGGCTATAGGCCAGAACTCAGAATCGGTAGCCAATGCCAATCGCGTACACGTTGGGGTTGAGCTTGATATCGATATGCTGGCCCGTGGAGAGCGTGTTGCGTGTTTTCACAAACGTCTTGTAGTACGCCAGGTCCACGAACCACCGGTCGTTGAGCGCAATGCTCACCCCCACCTGCGGCGTCAGGCCAAAATTGGACTCTGCACTGAGCGTCGTCGGATTGGCCGGCGTACCGCCCGTCAATCCGTTGAGCGCGGCCGTCCCGCGCTCCTTGTAGAACTTGGCGTAGGTCAGGCCCAGACCCACATACGGGCGTATCTTGGCCTGGGGCTCCAGGAAGCGGTACTGCGCGAAGATGGTGATCGGCAAGGCCTTGACCTCGCCGATCTTGCCCACGCCGGCGATCGCGCCAGCACCCACCGTGTCGTGTTTGTAGGGCAATGCCAGCGGCACATCGATGGCCCAATGGTCGGTCATCATGTAGGTGATGCCGCCTGAGAGCTCCGTATCCGAGCGCACGTCCACCTTGGTATTGGCAAAGCTGGGCGCCGTAAGGTTGCCGCTGCTGACGTCCGGGGCAATCTGCGTCACCCCGCCGCGCGCAAGCCAACTGCCTGCGCTTTGTGCCTGTGCCAGAGGTGCGCCTGCCAGCAGCAGTGCACCGGCCACCCAACGCCATTGGTTTGTGTTTTTCATGGTGTTTCCTCGGTTGGACAATTACAGCCAGCCTGCCTGGGCAATGGAGCGCGAGACCAGTTGGCTCAGCAACTGGTGTCCGTAGGGAGTGGGGTGAAAACTGTCGGAAAACGCGTAGGTCTTCCACCAGTCCGCGCCACCCGTCGCACCGGCAGGTGGCGGCATTGCGGACAACGCTTCAACCGTGCAAGAAGGGAAGGTGTAGGTGGGCAGGCCATCGGTGCCAACGCCGGTGATGGGGCAAGCCGTATCTTTTGCGTTGGTCAGCCCAAACTGCTCGGGATGCGCCACCTGATCATTGAGCGAGGTGTAGAAATCGACAACCACGACTTTGTCGTTGCCAGCAAAATTGGCGGCGAGCTTGGCGTTGAAGGCCTCCACCCACGCCTTGACCAGCCCCTGAACCTGGGCGCTGGCGGCCGGCCCAGCCGCGGCAGCGATCCCGCCCAGCAATTGCTGAAGACGGGGCGTTTGGTCGATACCCGGCACATTCAATATGGCGATGTGCTGCGCGCCCTTGCCCAGAACGTTGGCAGCAATGGCGGCCGTGAATTTGTCGGCCAGTGCCTGCATGTAGGCACCGCCCACCTGGGCCATCCCGGTCGTGCCGCCAGCGAAGGCCGCATCGACCATGGAAGCTGGCAGCAGCGTGGTCAAGAGGGCCTTATAGGTAGCGCCACCGTCCTTGGAGGCGGATAGATAGGCGCCCACCAGATCGGCTGCATCGTTCCCACCGCCGTCTATCAGCGCAAGATCCCCGGCGGCAAAGCCTGCGGCGCCCGCATCGGCCAGTTGCGTGGTGATGGACACCGGAGAAGTCGGCGCGGTGAAGTTGTTGATGCGCCCGCCACCGATGGCGTAATTGGTGCATCCGGCAGCAGCGTTGAAGGCCGTCCCAGTGAATTGGTACTTGGGGCACAGCGAGACGCCGTATTCACTGGCGACGCGCTCAGGCCAGATGGCGGTGGAGCCCGCGCCGGTAGGAGCCGCTCCCTGAACCGTGAACTTGAATCCGAAAGTGCCGCTGTCGGCCAAGCTGTCGCCCATGACCTTGACGCCGGTGATCGGTGCCACCGGCGTGGTATCCGACCCCCCGCCGCCGCAGGCCGACAGCACTGCTGCAGCCACCGCCAATAGAGCCCACCTTGTCTTGCGCTGGAAATCCATACACCGCACTCCTGAAATTAAAAAAAAGAACGACCGTTCTATTTATTTTTAAATGTTACCGCTAGCTGTGAGCAGGCTCCAGCGGGTAAACGCCAATAGCCGACAGGCAAAAGCCCCCCAGCCGTCGATGCGGACGCTCAGAACACAAGGCCTGCAACGCCTTGGCTGCAGCGAAAGAGCAAGTTTTCAATCCGCTTCCCGCCTTGCTGCTCTGCGAGCCGGCGAGACATCAAGGATGCCCCGGCGCGCTTGTCCAATCGATCAAGGCCTCCAGCGCCGGCCGCGCCGCTGCTGCGCGATCGTGGTTCACCAGCGCCACCAGCACCCAGCGACGCCCGTCGCTGCCCAGCACGTAGCCAGCCATGGCCTGTACGCCCTCCAGACTCCCGGTCTTGAGATGGGCGCTGCCCACGGCTCTGCTGTGGCTGCGGCGCAGCGTACCGTCCATGCCCACGATGGGCATGGAGGCCATGAGTTCCGGCATCACGGGCGATGCCCAGGCGACCTGCAGCATGTGTGCCAGCGCCGCGGGGCTGATGCGCGCCTCACGGCTGAGTCCAGCGCCATTGTCGAAAACCGGCATTGCGGCTCCCCCCATGCGCCTTTGCCACCAGGCCTGCAGCACGCTGCGCGCAGCCTCGGGGCTACCAACCCCGCTTTGTTCCAGCCCCAGGGTCAGGAAAATCTGCTGCGCCATGACGTTGTTGCTGAACTTGTTGACGCTTTGCACCGCGTCGAAGAGTGGCTGCGAGGCGTAGACGAAAAGCGGAGCGAGCCCCACCGGTACGCTGCCCAGGGTGGCCTTGCCACCGAGCTTTCCGCCGAGCGCCTGCCACATCCCGGCCACCGCCTGCGGCGCAAACAGCTCTGGCTGAGCCGGCGCAATGGCCCAACTGCGCTCCCCGCAGGACACCGGGTAGCTGCCCTTGAACGACCAGCGCCCGGCGTCCTCGGTCTGCATTTGCGTGCGCACGCGCCAATCCCCACAAGGCGTTCCAGCCGGCGCCAGCGGCACCGTGGCTTGCACGGCAAGGCCGGCCAGCGGGGGGGAGACTTGAACGCGAGCGACACCAGCCGCCGCATCCGGAGCCCAGTCGAGCACCACCGACTTGAAATTCACCAGAAAAGCCTCGGGCGCTGCGTTGTAAGCCCGCAGGGGCTGCCCATCGAAGGCCGCTGGATCGCGCATCTGGTGCGCAAAGGCCGATCCATCCACCACGATATTGCCCGCAATCGTGGTGATGCCACGCGCCTGCACCTGGCGCAGCAGCAGCCACAGGCGCTCCATGACCAGTGTCGGGTCGCCACTGCCGCGCAGGTACAGATTGCCTTGCAAAGTACCCGCCCGAATGGGCCCGTCCACAAATACGGGCGTGCGCCAGGTGTAGGCGGGGCCGAGCAGGTCGAGCGCGGCAAAGGTGGTGGTGAGCTTCATCACCGACGCCGGGTTCAGGGGCGCGTCCACGCGCCATGCCAGGCGCGCAGGCCCATTTCCATCCGCCGGCGCCACCACTGCCGCCACCGCCTCGCGCGGGATGCCGGCACGATCGAGCGCCACGGCGACTTCCGTCGGCAGGGTCTGCGGGGGCTGTGCCGCGGCCGGCCCAGACCACAGCGTGAGCACGCTGGCGAACACGGCGCAGGCATGGCGCCAAGAGGAAAGTCGCGGTGGGCACATAGGGCGCCAAGTTTATGCGCGCAACCAGCATCGTCCGGCACACGGATAATCCGCCCATGGCTTTGTCTTTGCCCCTGAACCTGCTCGCCCTGGACACAAGTACCGCGCATTTGTCCGTCGCGGTGCAGCACGCGTCGCGCGTATGGACGTACAGCGGCGCAGGCGGCGCGCAGGCCTCCACCCACCTGATTCCCACGGTTCGCAGCCTGCTGGCGCAGGCAGATCTTTCGCTTGACGCGCTGGATGCGCTGGTATTCGGGCGCGGGCCGGGCTCGTTCACCGGCGTGCGCACGGCGTGCTCCGTGGTACAGGGGCTTGCCTTCGGCGCACGCGGCGGTCTGGGGGTCGCCGTCTTGCCAGTCGATACCTTGCTCGCCGTGGCCGAAGATGCACGCGAGCGCTGCGGCTGCACGCAGGTCGTGGCGGTGCTCGATGCGCGCATGGACGAGGTCTACAGCGCACGCTACGAGTTTGGTGAGCACGGATGGCATGGCAGCGGCGATTTTTCCGTGTGCGCCCCGGAGGCGGTGCAGGTCCCCGAAGGCTGGACCGTGGCCGGCAATGCGCTGAACGTCTATGGCCAGCGCCTCGCGCCCCATGCACGGCACGTGGACGCCCTGCCGCAGGCGCAGGCCTTGCTGCGCCTGGCCCCGCGGTTGCTGGCACGCGGCCTGGCACAGCCTGCCAGCGCAGCGCTGCCCTTGTACGTACGCGACAAGGTGGCGCAAACCACCGCCGAGCGCGCCGCACAGAGGGAAAAAATATGAGCGCGCGCCGGGCCACCCCAAGAACATCCGCAACGCGCAGTGCGGAGATCGCCCCATGAGCAGCATCCTGGCGCACCCCCCTGGCCGACCCGAGGTGCGGCTGGAGACGCTCACGCTGGGCCGCCTGGAACAGGTGCTGGAAATCGAGGCGCAAGCCTACGAATTTCCCTGGACACGCGGCAATTTCACCGATTCGCTCGCCAGCGGCTATGCCGTGCAGCTCCTGTGCGCGGGCGAGCATTTGCTCGGTTACTACGTCGCCATGCGCGGTGTGGAGGAAACGCATTTGCTCAACCTCACGGTGGCGCCCGCCTTTCAGCGCCAGGGTTGGGCACGCCTGCTGCTTGACGCGCTGGTGCTGTGGTCGCGCGCCCAGGGCGCCCACTGGCTCTGGTTGGAAGTACGCACCAGCAACGCGCCAGCACGCGCTTTGTACCAAAGCCATGGTTTTCGCCGGGTTGGCGAACGGCCACGCTACTACCCGGCGGCAAGCGGCGGGCGTGAAGATGCCATTGTGATGAGCTTGGAACTGTGAAGACACTGGACGCCCGCCAACGCGCCATGCTGCTCGACATGGGCGTGCGCGTCTGGCCCACACCCCACGCGGCAGGTGCCATGGCACGCCCGAACCCGGCAGCGGCCACCCACCCGACGGTCGAGGCCACACCTGCACCGCACGAGGAGCCGCCGGCCCGGGCGTTGCGCGCGGCGCCCGCGCCGCATCCGCTCCGCAGCCAGGACCGCGGCGCCACAGCCACCACCCACTGGCAGGTGCAGGCACCGCGCCTGCTCTACCCAGAGGCCGACCCGTCGCTCGCCCCACCCGCGCTCGGCGCGGGTTGGTTGGTCGTCGCAGAAGCGTTTGCGGCGGGCGACGGCGCGGCGCAAGCCGCCGAGCGCTTGCTGGGCAACATGCTGCACGCCCTGCAGTTGCACCACCACCCCCGTGTGGCGCTGTGCAGCGTGCACCAGGCGGACCCCAGCGCCGCAAACGGCAGTGAGAGCGACGCAGCCACGGCCATTGCGTACCATGTCGAGACCTTTGCACCTTCCGTCGTCCTGGTGATGGGGCGCGGCGCGGTGCGTGCCGCCTTGGCGCGCAGCGAGCCCCTGGGCAAGTTGCGCGGCGCAGCGCTGGCGATTGCGGGAGTGCCCGTTGTGGTCACCTTTGGCCCCCATTTTCTGCTGCGCAGTCCGGAATCGAAAAGCGCCGCCTGGGCCGATTTGTGCCGCGCCAGGGCTCTGGCGGGGCCTGGCGTTGCCACGCCAATGCCATAATCGCGCGTCTTAATTCTTACCAAGACCCATGGAAGCCTATCCCAGTCGATAGCTTTCAGCTCCCAGGCCAGCGCCGGGGCTGAAAGCGCCCCATCCGCCCCAGCCACCGGCCTCGTATCCAGGGAGTGAGCCCATGCTCAACATCTTCACGCTCGCCAACGGGCGGCTCGTTCAGGAAGAAATCGAGTCGCTCGAAGAGCTCTCCAGGTTCCAGCCCATCTGGGTAGACCTGGACGCCCCCACGCCAGACGAAAAGCGCTGGGTCACGCAGTACTACGGCCTGTCGATTCCACACGACGCGATGGACACCGACATCGAAGAGTCGGCGCGTTTTTACGAAGAAGACAACGGTGAGCTGCACATCCGCAGTGACTTCCTCATTGACGACGACGAAGACTCGCGCTCGGTGCGCGTCGCCTTCATCCTCAACCTCACCAACCCTGACCTGCGCAGCAAGGGCGTGCTGTTCTCGATTCACGACGAGGATATCCCTGTGTTTCGCCTGCTGCGCCTGCGTGCCCGGCGCGCGCCGGGGCTCATCGAAGACGCACGCGACGTGCTGCTCAAGCTCTTTGACGCCGACGCCGAATACTCGGCCGACACGCTCGAAGGCATTTACGACGACTTGAAAGAGGTCAGCACCCAGGTGCTGTCCGGCGACGTGACCGACGAGCGCGCCGGCGAAGTGCTGGGCGCCATCGCCCGCCAGGAAGACCTGAACGGCCGCATCCGCCGCAACGTGATGGATACGCGCCGCGCGGTCAGCTTCATGATGCGCAGCAAGATGCTCAACGCCGAGCAGTTCGAGGAAGCGCGGCAAATTTTGCGTGACATCGAATCGCTCGACAGCCACACCGCCTTTCTGTTCGACAAAATCAACTTCTTGATGGACGCCACCGTCGGTTTCATCAACATCAACCAGAACAAGATCATCAAGATTTTCTCGGTGGCCAGCGTGGCGCTGCTGCCACCCACCTTGATCGCCAGTATCTACGGCATGAACTTCAAGTTCATGCCGGAGCTGGACTGGACACTGGGCTACCCCTATGTGCTGGTGCTGATGCTGGCCAGCGCCCTGGTGCCCATGTGGTACTTCAGAAGGCGCGGCTGGCTGAAATAGGCTCCCCCTGCGGCGCTGCGCGCCTTCCCCTGAGGGGGCCGCCTCCGGTGGCCCGGCAAAGCCGGTTCCCCGGTGGCGCTGAAGGGGCTACGCCCATTTGGAAAATCTGGTCGAAACAGGCTTTGGCGCTTATGGGACAAGCGCGTTCAGCTATTGTTTTTGAAGCTCTTCTAAAAACTGCTGCACGATGCGCTCGGCGTAGCGGCTGGCCACTTTTTCCATGAACGCCGGAAAATCGACATGCGCGCTGGCGTCGGCGCGGTCTGATACCGTGCGCACCGCTGCGAACGGCAGCTGGTAGTCCAGGCACACCTGGGCGACGGCAGCGCCTTCCATTTCCACAGCCAACACGTCGTGGCCGGCCGCCACCAGCGGATCGCGCAGCGCGCGTGCCACCTCGGAGCAGGTGACGAAGCGGTCGCCACTGGCCACCAGCCCCAGGTGCAGGCGCGGGGTTGTGTCCATGAATTCATGGTCAAAATAGCCTCCAGCGCTTACCAGGCATGCGCTGACAGCTTCTGAAAGAATAGCGGTCAGCGTGGGGTCACACGGAAGGCAAACCCCCTCGTACCCCGGCACGCGCCAGCGCTCGAACAGAGGCGAGACGTCCATGTCGTGCTGCACGTAGTCCTGCGCCACCACAATGTCCCCGACGGCGACGCCCTCACCCACCCCACCCGCCACCCCGGTGAACACAATGCGCGCCACGCGAAAGCGCTCGATCAGCACGGTGGCGGTCGTCGCCGCCGCCACCTTGCCAATCCCCGAAAGCGCCAGCACGACGCTGTGCCCATGCAGGCTGCCGCGCCAGAACACGCGCCCGGCGTGCACCAGGCGCTGGCCCTGCTCCAGTCGCGCCAGCAGGCCGGATTGCTCTTCGGGTAATGCGCTGAGGATGGCGGTGGTCATGCTGGGAAAGAATCGCACAAAAGAAAACCCTGAAGCTCTTGCGAAGCGCCAGGGTGCAGAGCCTACGCGCTTTGCGCACGCGTCTGTTTACCTCAGATCGGCGCCATAGAACCTTCGGAAGGTGCAGGCTGCCGTGCGCCAGCGCGGCATCATGGGGTCCCGCCCCAGGGCAGCAGGGGCCGGAATGGCTCGGGGCGCGGATTACTTCTTGTCGCGCAGTTCGCGCCGCAAAATCTTGCCTACCGGTGTTTTGGGCAATTCCTCACGAAACTCGATCACGCGCGGCTGCTTGTAGCCCGTAAGATTGGTGCGGCAGAACGCGCGCACCTGTGCCTCCGTCAGTTCTGGAGACTTCCTGACGATCACGAGCTTGACGGCTTCGCCGGTTTTTTCATCGGGTACCCCGACGACCGCGCACTCCAGCACGCCTGGGCACTCGGCCACCACCTCTTCCACCTCATTGGGGTAGACGTTGAAGCCGCTCACCAACACCATATCTTTCTTGCGGTCCACAATTTTGAAGTAGCCGCGCTCGTCCATGATGCCGATGTCGCCAGACTTGAAGTACCCGTCGTCGGTCATGACCTTGGCCGTCTCGTCCGGGCGTTGCCAGTAGCCCGCCATCACCTGCGGCCCCTTGATGGCAATCTCGCCCGACTGCCCCAGAGCGCTGACAGCTTGCCCTTCGTCGTCCAGCAGCTTCATGTAGGTGCTCGGCAGCGGCACGCCGATCGTGCCCGTGAATTCCTTGTTCGTGACCGGATTGCAGCTGACAGAGGGGCTGGTTTCAGAGAGACCGTAGCCTTCGCAAATCGGACAGCCCGTTTTATCAAGCCAGAGCTTGGCCACCGCGCCCTGCACGGCCATGCCGCCACCCACGGACACCTTGAGGTGGCTCCAGTCGACAGTACTGAAATCCGGGTGGTTCGCCAGGCCGTTGAACAGCGTGTTGACCGCAGGAAAGCTGTGAAAACGCTGCTTGGACAGTTCCTTGAGCACCGCCGACAAATCGCGCGGATTGGGAATCAGAATGGTTTTCCCACCGGTGCGCATGCTGAGCATCATGTTCACCGTGAAGGCGAAGATGTGGTACAGCGGCAGCGCGCAAATGCTGGTGGGCTGCTCGCCCTCAGGCACCAGTTTCATGACCGGGGAATTCCAGGCTTCGGACTGCAACACGTTGGCAATCACGTTGCGGTGCAGCAGCACGGCGCCCTTGCTCACACCCGTGGTTCCGCCGGTGTACTGCAGCAGTGCAATGTCGTCTGGCCTGATCTCAGGCTGCTTGAGTACGCCACGCGTGCCGCGCGCCACGGCCTCGTTGAACCGCACCGCGCCCGGCAGGTTCCAGGGAGGCACCATCTTCTTGACGTTGCGCACCACGTAGTTGACCAACGCCCCCTTGAGCAGCCCAAGTTGATCGCCCATGCTGCAAACAACGATGTGCTTGATCGGTGTATCGGCCAGGCAAGCCTGCAAGGTGGTGGCGAAATTTTCCAGAATCACCATCGCCTTGGCACCCGAGTCGCGCAACTGGTGCTCAAGCTCGCGCGGCGTGTACATGGGGTTCACGTTCACCACCACGTAGCCAGCGCGCAGCACCGCTGCCACCGCCACCGGGTACTGCGGCACATTGGGCATCATCAAGGCGACCCGGTCGCCCTTGACCAAGCCAAGACTCTGCAGATAAGCGGCAAAGGCGCTGCTCAGCGAATCGGCCTGGGCATAGGTGATGTCCTTGCCCATGAAGCTGTACGCGGTCTTGAGCGCATGCGTGCGGAAGGCCTCTTCCATCAGCGCAACAAGGGACGGATACTGCCCGGGATCGATGTCGGCGGGCACGCCCGTCGGGTAACTTTTCAGCCAAATGCGCTCGGTCATCTCCAAAATCTCCTGGTCTACTTTCGCGTAGTTTTGACCGTGCCAAAATTATTTGGCACGGTCATACTTTTTTCTGCCTCGTCAGCTCTTGAGCGCCACCAGCACCTCGTCGAGCATCTTCTTGGCGTCACCAAACAGCATGCGGTTGTTGTCCTTGTAGAAGAGTGGGTTGTCCACTCCCGCATAGCCCGAGGCCATGGAGCGCTTCATCACGATCGAGGTCTTGGCCTTCCATACTTGAAGCACTGGCATTCCGGCAATCGGGCTGGACGGGTCATCCAGCGCGCTCGGGTTCACGATGTCGTTGGCACCGATCACCATGGCCACATCGGTGTCGGGGAAGTCCTCGTTGATCTCATCCATTTCCATCACGATGTCGTAGGGCACCTTCGCCTCGGCCAGCAGCACGTTCATGTGGCCGGGCATGCGACCGGCGACCGGGTGGATGCCGAAGCGCACATTGACACCTCGCTCGCGCAGGGTCTGCGTAATTTCGTACACCGTGTGCTGCGCTTGGGCCACCGCCATGCCATAGCCGGGCACGATGATGACGCTCTTGGCATCGCGCAACAGATCGGCGGTCTCGGCGGAACTGACAGGGACCACTTCACCCTGGGGCTCGGCAGCCTCGCCCTTCTTGGCAGGCTTGCCGCCGCCTGAGCCGAAGCCGCCCGCGATCACGCTGATGAAGTTGCGGTTCATCGCATTGCACATGATGTAGGACAGGATGGCGCCCGAGGACCCCACCAGCGCACCGGTCACGATCAGCAGGTCATTGCCCAGCATGAAGCCCGTGGCCGCAGCGGCCCAGCCCGAGTAGCTGTTGAGCATGGACACCACCACCGGCATATCGGCACCGCCAATGGCCATGACCATGTGGACGCCAAGCAGCAAGGCAATGGCGGCCATCACGATCAGCGGCAGCATGCCGGCCTGCACGTCGTGCGCAGCCAAGAATTGCTTGCCAAACCAGATCACCAACAGCAGCGCAACCAGGTTGAGCCAATGGCGCGCGGGCAATAGAAGTGGCTTGCCACCGATCTTGCCGTTGAGCTTGCCGAAGGCAATCAGCGAACCCGAGAAGGTGATCGCGCCAATCAGGATGCCGATGTAGATCTCCACCTCGTGGATGGTTTTTTCCGTACCTTGCAACTGAAGCGAGGTATCCACGTAGCTGGCAAAGCCCACAATGCAGGCCGCCAGACCCACCAGGCTGTGCATGAGCGCGATCAGCTCGGGCATTTGCGTCATCTTCACAACCTTGGCTGCATACAGGCCAATGCTGCCGCCGATGACCAGCGCCCCGACGATCCAGGCGATGCCCGCGCTACCCACGCGCGGGCCGAACACCGTGGCCAACACGGCCAATGCCATGCCGACCATGCCTAACAGATTCCCGCGCCGCGAGCTTTCCGGATGGGATAACCCCCCCAGGCTCAGGATGAAGAGAATGGCGGCGCCGATATAAGCCACCGTGACGAGACTTTGGGACATGTGCGTCTTTCCTAGCTTGTTCTAGTGGTGTCGTGTTCTTATTTGCGGAACATGGCAAGCATGCGGCGCGTCACGGCAAAGCCGCCGAACATATTGACGGACGTGAGCACGAGGGCGGCAAAAGCCAGCCAGAGGATCAACCCACCCGGGCGCCCATTGACGGCCGCTTCCGGCGGTGCGATCTGCACCAGCGCACCGATGGCGATGATGCTGGAAATGGCGTTGGTCACGCTCATCAGCGGCGTATGCAGCGCAGGCGTCACGTTCCACACCACCATGTAGCCAATAAAGCAGGCGAGCACGAACACCGTCAGGTGCCCCAGGAAAGCGGCAGGCGCATAGGCTCCGATGAACCAGAACGCCAGCGCGGCCACGGCAAAGATGATGGCCAGATTCTTGGCAGGCACGGGGCCGCCATGACCGTGGCCGCCCTTCTTCTCGGCCACGGGCGCAGCCGCTGGCTTGGGCGCGGGAGCCGGCGCCGCCTTGAGTGGCGGTGCCGGCCAGGTGATGGCGCCGTCCTTGGTGACGGTAAGGCCACGGATCGCATCGTCTTCCATGTTGACCACGGCCACGCCATCCTTGGCCTTGCACAATTCTTCGACCAGGCGCAGCAGGTTGTTGGCATACAGCGTGGACGATTGCTTGGCCAGGCGCGAGGGCAGGTCGGTGTAGCCAATGATGGTCACGCCGTGGCGCTCCACGGCTTCACCCGAGACGGTCAGCTCGCAGTTGCCGCCCTGCTCGGCAGCCATGTCCACGATCACGCTGCCGGGCTTCATTGACTGCACCATCTCGGCGGTGATGAGCTTGGGCGCCGGCTTGCCGGGGATCAGCGCCGTGGTGATGATGATGTCAGCGTCCTTGGCCTGTGTGGCATACATCTGGCGCTGCGCGGCCTGGAACCCCTCGCTCATCACCTTGGCGTAACCCCCCCCGCCGGCACCATCTTCCTCATAGTCGACTTTGATGAACTCGCCACCCAGCGACTTGACCTGGTCAGCCACCTCGGCGCGTGTATCGTTGGCGCGCACGATGGCGCCCAGGCTGGCTGCCGTGCCAATGGCTGCCAGGCCCGCGACGCCCGCACCGGCAATGAACACTTTGGCCGGAGGCACCTTGCCCGCTGCCGTGATCTGGCCGTTGAAATAGCGGCCGAAGGCGTTGGCCGCTTCAATGACGGCGCGGTAACCGCTCACACCGGCGGTAGAGGTCAGCGCGTCCATCTTCTGTGCGCGGCTCAAAGTCCGCGGCAGGCAGTCAATGGCCAGTACCGTGGCTTTCCTGGCCGTGAGCTGCTGCATCAATTCCGGGTTCTGCGCAGGCCAGATAAACCCGATGAGCGTGCCGCCTTCGCGCATCAGCGCGACTTCGTCACTGCTTGGCGGACGGACCTTGAGCACAATATCCGAAGCAGCCCACAGCGCGGCGGCACTTGGCAACACCTCTGCGCCTGCGGCGCGGTAAGTGTCATCGCTGCAATGGGCTGCATCGCCAGCGCCAGACTCAACAGCGACCTTGAAACCGAGTTTGACGAGTTTTTCCACCGCGTCCGGCACGGTGGCCACACGCTTTTCGCCGTGGAAGGTTTCCCTGGGCACGCCGATGCACTGCACCGCTGGTGTTGGGCTTGTTTGCATGAATCGCCTCCTCCGAGTTTCAAAATCGTTGCACCGGCACCCCGGAGGCTTGCATGCGCGATAGCGCCTAGCCAGGAGGCTCCGCTCAGTACCCCAGCCCGCACGGGTTAACTGACCGCGAGCTTACATTAAGAATATTCGGCTTCTATCGCCCATCGGATACGTTTCTGTCGAGAAGTGCCTCAGTACAAAACCGGCAGCACGAGGCTGCCGGTTTGCACGGGATGGGATGCTGGACTTTCAGTTCACGACTTGGGCCAAGTCGCCTGCGGCGTACCGCTGCGCCATCACGCTCAGCGACACGCCCTTGATCTTGCCGCCCTGGCCTTCGCAGCCAAACTCGATATAGCGCTGTTTGCAGATGGCCTTGGCCGCCTCGCGCGCAGGCTTGAGCCATTCACGGGCGTCGAATTTTTCCGGGTTCTCTGCCAGAAACTTGCGTACCGCGCCCGTCATGGCCAGGCGAATGTCTGTGTCGATGTTGATCTTGCGCACCCCGAACTGGATGGCCTTCTGGATCTCCTCAACCGGCACGCCATAGGTCTCCTTCATCTTGCCACCGTACTGGTTGATGATGGCAAGCAAGTCTTGCGGGACGCTGGAGCTACCGTGCATCACCAAGTGGGTGTTGGGAATGCGGGCATTGATCGCCTGGACACGGCTGATGGCCAGAATGTCGCCCGTGGGCTTGCGCGTGAACTTGTAGGCGCCGTGGCTGGTGCCAATGGCAATGGCCAGCGCGTCGAGCTGGGTCGCTTTGACAAATTGGGCCGCTTCCTCAGGGTCGGTGAGCATCTGGCTGTGGTCGAGTTTGCCTACCGCTCCCACGCCGTCTTCCTCACCCGCCTCTCCAGTTTCCAGCGAACCCAGACAACCCAGCTCTCCCTCAACCGTGGCACCTACCTTATGGGCCATGGCAACGACCTTGCGTGTCACGTCCACGTTGTAGTCGAAGGACGACGGCGTCTTGCCATCCTCCATCAGCGAGCCGTCCATCATCACCGAGCCAAATCCCAGAGTGAGGGCCCCCTGGCAGATGGCGGGCGATGTGCCATGGTCTTGGTGCATGACCAGCGGAATGTGGGGGTAGGCTTCGCACGCAGCCTGGATCAGGTGCTTGACAAAGGCTTCCCCGGCATATTTGCGCGCACCGGCACTGGCCTGAAGAATCACCGGCGCACCCGTTTCATCAGCGGCTGCCATGACAGCCTGCACCTGTTCAAGATTGTTGACGTTGAAAGCGGGAATGCCGTAGCCACATTCGGCGGCGTGGTCCAGGAGCTGTCGCATCGAGACGAGAGGCATGATCTTGTGTATCCGGTGAAAGTAGTAGGACGCGGCACACGACATGTAACCGCTTGGTAACTCTGCATTTTAGCCAAGCCCTTGGCAAGCGTTGGCAGGGAAATCGATCCGGTAGCAGGTGGTGTAGGGGGTAGGCGCAGGAGCAGCCGAAAAAACCGCCCCATGTGCAGCAGCCACTCGCCCGACAATTTCGTGCCCCAGGTGAAGGCTGTCGGCAGGTGGAGGGTCGGCATCCGCATTGGCGCGCCGCCCATCGTCGCACACCTGCAGCCATGCTGCCCCTCCTTCGCCAACGGCTCCGCACTGGATGCTGATGCGCGTTCCTTTTGGCGTATGGCGCAATGCATTTTCGACCAAATTGCGTAGGGCGATGTCCAGCAGCATCGGCTGACCGACTACGCGTACGGACATCGGAGCTTGCACTTCGATGGAGTCACGTCGTTCCCAGGCGGATTGGGCGTATTGCGCAGCGACGAGGCGCACGAGCTGGGTGATGTCTACAAGCTCCGGCGCGCCTCCCGCACCACCTCGGCTTGACCGTGCCAAGGCCAGGAGCTGCGTCAACACGTGACCGGCACGCAGGGTGTCCAATCGAATACGCGCCAATACGTCGCCCTGTGCTTGAAACCTGGGGTCCGCCTCCAGCGCTTGTACTTGCAGAACGATAGACGTGAGTGGCGTACGCAGCTCATGCGCTATCTCGCTTGCGAGCCGCCGTTCGCGCAACAAGGCTTGCTGCTGGCGCTCAAGCAATGTGTTGATCGAGGCCACTACGGAATCAAATTCCCGCACCGGATGGCGCGCCACCAGGCTGTTCGCACTCTGTACGTCCAGCGCCGCCACCTCGTCAGAGAGTTCAACGAGGGGCTGCAGTCCCCGCGAAATGGCAAGGCCCAACGCAAGGGCCACGACGGGCAGCAACCACAGTCCAGGCTCCATCATCTGGCCCGCGATATCTTGGGCAAGCGCATCGCGCTTCTCCAACAAGAGCATGACCGCGATTTTTTGCGTGTGTTCTTGGTTCCACTGCGAGAAGGTTCGCCAAGCTTGCTGCTCATCGCCCGCCAGCAGTGTTGCGTAGCCTTCACCGGGATCAAAGACGATCACGGGCGCAGCGCCGCTGCGCCAGCGCAGTTTGCCCTGCGCATCCCACACAAGCACACTGAACGATTGCTGATAATCGTGGTTTTTGAGTCGCTCCTGGCGCAGCCGCAGGACTTCTGGTACCTGCCTCAATGACGGCAAGTCCTGAATGCCTAGCAAAAGTACCGCGACGCTGGCCAGATGCCCATCGGTCAGCTCATCGGCCTCTTCTATTCCCGTTCGGTACGCAAGGAATACGAAGCATCCCCATACGACTACCAGCGCGCCCAAGGACCACAGCAGCAGTTGGCGCATCAACGAGGCCTCTCGCCAGGCGAGAGGGAACTTCAATCTGCACTCCTGGGGACAAAGTAGCCCACACCGCGCATGGTCTGGATCAGCCCATTGCCCAACTTGCGGCGCAAATGGTGAATATGGACTTCAATGGCATTGCTCTCGATGGCGGTGTTCCAACTGTAGAGGCGCTCCTCCAGTTGCGCGCGCGACAGCACGTGACCACGCGCTTCCAGCAATACGAGCAGGATGGCAAATTCGCGCGGCGACACATCGACTTGCTGACCGGCACGAAGAACGGTACGGGTTGCCGGGTCCAAGGAAATGTCCCCATGCTCCACCAGCGGCTGCGCACGGCCCACCGAACGGCGCAGCAGCGCACGCAAGCGTGCACCAAGTTCATTCACATCAAAGGGTTTGACGAGGTAATCGTCCGCCCCTTTGTCGAGCCCGGCAATGCGCTGCTCCACCCCGTCGCGTGCCGTCATGATCAGCACTGGCGTGGCAGGGTCCGGCAGCTGCCCGATGCGGCCATCCAGAACGGGACTCGCGCGCAAACGCTGGAGCAGCTCTTCACCCTCTCCATCCACCAAACCGAGATCAAGCACGACGGCAGCAAAACGCTCGCTGCACAGGGCGCCCCAGGCACCAGCCACGCTGGAGCACAGGTCCACGGCATATCCACGCTTGCTGAGGTTCACAACAAGTCCATTGGCGATGCCCGCATCGTCTTCGACTACCAATATCCGCATGATGGCATTTTTGCAGGAGTTGGCCCGCATGAACTGTCTCTTTGGTAGATTGCACGATTCGCTTCATTCGCGCTCAAGTCATTCCGCTTAAGGCACAGCATGCCTGTTCACTTCGACCCTTCAGCACATCCAGAATCATCTGCGCAGAAGAATTTTTGGCACCTTCTTCTATGGACAACCGTCTCGCTTGCTGCGCTGATTTTGTGGGATGCGTCCGGCATGGATCGGGCGCTTGCACATGTATTTGGCGGTAGCCAGGGATTCCCCTTGCGTAGCAACTGGTTCCTGGTGCAGGTCATGCACGAGGACGCACGACGTCTGGCTTGGGCCCTCGTGTTGGTACTGGTATTCGCCATTTGGTGGCCCTTCTGGGTGCTGCGCACGACGAGCCGCCCTGAGCGCCTGCAACTGGCGATCACCACCTTGGCGGCGGTGGCCTTGGTGACGAGCATCAGGTACGCCAGCGCCACCAGTTGCCCCTGGGACCTCAACGAATTCGGTGGCGTCGCACGGTATGTCTCGCACTGGACGTGGGGCTTGGCTGACGGCGGCGCCGGGAAGTGCTTTCCAGGAGGGCACGCATCAGCGGGTTTCGCATTCGTCGGCGGCTACTTCGCATTGCGCAGGAGCCAGCCGCGCGCCGCATGCGTCTGGCTCGCTTGCGCACTGTGCGCAGGCACGGTCTTGGGCTTCGCCCAGCAGATGCGCGGCGCGCATTTCCAAAGCCATACGCTTTGGACTGGCTGGTTGTGCTGGATTTGTGCCTGGGCGGTTGACGTGGTCATGCACCTGCGTCCCACACACAGCGTGCCCGACATTCCTGCAGTGCGATCTGGTAGCTGAACTCTGGCCCGATCCAGCGCCTTTTCACGCCATCTTCGCGAATACGAATCTGGTCCCGTCCCGATTCAGGTAGCGCGGCAAATCTTCAGCATATTGGTCCCACCGGGCGCCCCCATGGGTTCACCACAAGTGATGGCATAGACGTCGCCTGAACTGACAATTCCCCGGTCCTTCAGATGGCGCTCGGCTTGCTCGAGCGCCGTGTCGCGGTCAGCACTGGTATCCATCAAAATCGGCCGGACATTGCGGTACAGCGCCATCCGCCTTTGGGTAGCAACCTTGGGCGTGAGTGCGTAGATAGGAATGTGGATGCGGTGGCGACTCATCCACAGTGCCGTTGAGCCGCTCTCGGTCATGGCGACGATGGCTTTTGCACCCAGGTGGTGGGCCGTGAAGAGTGCGCCCATGGCGATCGAGTGGTCGATGGCGCCAAAGGTCCGCCCACTGAAGTCTGCGTCGAGCTGCACATCCTCTGCAGATTCTGCAGCTGCGCAAATTTTGGCCATTTCTTGCACCGTCTCGAGCGGGTAGCGCCCCGCTGCGGTTTCTGCGCTGAGCATGACCGCATCGGTTCCATCGAGTACGGCGTTGGCCACATCGCTCACTTCAGCGCGCGTAGGCGAAGCGTTGGTGATCATGCTCTCCATCATCTGCGTCGCGGTGATGACGAGTTTGTCCATGTCGCGTGCCATGCGAATCATTTTTTTCTGCAAGGCCGGTACCACTGCATTGCCCACTTCCACCGCGAGATCACCGCGTGCCACCATGATGCCGTCGCTCACCCGCAGGATCTCTTCCAGTCGCGGAATCGCCTCGGCGCGCTCTATCTTCGCTATCAAGCCAGGCTTGTGCCGGTACTGCGCCGCTGCCACGTTGCATAACTGGCGCGCCATTTCCATATCCGTCGCATTCTTTGGAAAACTGACGGCCACGTAATCGGCCTGAAAGCTCATCGCCGTACGGATATCCTCCATGTCCTTGGCCGTCAGCGCTGGCGCAGTCAACCCCCCGCCTTGCTTGTTAATGCCCTTGTTGTTGGACAGCTCCCCGCCCACTCGCACGGTGGTATGTACGGCTTCACCCCGCACCGCATCGACCACGAGGACGATCAGGCCGTCGTTAAGCAACAGCACGTCGCCCGGTCGGGTGTCCCGTGGCAATTCTTTGTAGTCAAGACCTACCCCGGCCTGATCTCCGGGCTCGGTACGCGACGCATCGAGCACAAAGGGCGCCCCCTCCTCCAGCATGACGCGCCCTTCGGAAAATTTGCCAACCCGTATCTTCGGACCCTGCAGATCCGCCATGATGGCGACCTCACGCCCGGCACGTTTGGCCGCCTCGCGCACAAGGCGGGCACGCTCAATATGGTCTTGCGCCTGCCCGTGGCTGAAGTTCAGTCGAACCACATTCACGCCTGCCAGCACCATCTTCTCCAACATGGCCAACTCGCCAGATGCGGGGCCGAGGGTGGCTACGATTTTGGTGGCGCGGCGCAAGGGCATATGAATCTCTCTGGGTAGATATGTAATTGAGTTTCAATTTTCTCACTAATTCGGTTACATCGAAAGCCCTTCCGGACGGTAAGCGAGCGACATTCCCGCTAAAACAAAAAAGGCTCCCGAAGGAGCCCATTTTGAAACAACGTACCAGTCTACCGCGCGGCCTGAAGCAGTCGCTGCACATCCCTGTCGTTGGGCAGCGCATAGTCATAGCCACGCACAATACGGCTGTCCTCGGTACGCACAAGCTTGAGACTCACATAAGTGAAGTTCGCTGCTGCCGAATAAGTGCCCACGAGCACGAGAGCTGCGTTGTGGCTGCGCGCAATGTCCTTGATTTCACGGGAAAGCAGCAATTCACCCGCACCTTCCTTCACAAATACATCGCCACGCAGCTTCACTTCCTTGACATTGAAGCCCTTGGCAGCCATCGACGAGGCGTACTGCTCGGAGAGCGTGCGCCCCAGCGGAGCAGAGCGACTGAGATCATTGACATTGACAATTGTCGCCACGAGTACTGGACCGCCGCTCACAGCCGGCATATCAAAGCCAGCCGTCAACTTGGCAATGGCATCGGCACTGCTCAGCAGGAACTGGCTGCTGGCCGCCTCCTGGTAAGTAGGTTCAACACGCAATGGGGCGGCGTTGTTGGCACAGCCGGCCAGCAAGGCGCCGGCGCACAGAGTCAACAGGGCATAGGATTTCATTGCGACACCACCTTCATGTTCACGCTCTGGTAGGGAGGCGGCGACCGCATGAACAGCGGCGCGTCTACATTCTCAAGATAGTACACGTCGGTCTTGCGTGCTACGTATTGCCCGCCGCGCGTCACTGTAGTGGTGAGCACCATCTCGGTGTTGGTAGGGCCGCCTGTATTGACGCTTGCGCCGTAATCTGCCAAAGCCGCCAGGCCGAGTCCGGCCGCAAGCTGCGTATCAATGTATTCATGGCGCAAACCATAAGCGGCCATCACACCGGCGGTAATCATGGTGAATTCACCAGGAATGAAATGCGGCCTGTCGCTGTTGTGGCGCACCACCTGAGCGTGGTAGCTCACCTCAAGACCGTGCCCAGGTGCTTGTTGCACATTTGCACCGCTCTGCACGAATTTCGTGATCAGGAAATCGCGAAACGCCAAATCAAACTGGCTTGGATTGGGGGGCAAGCCCACGTGAACTTGGGTTCCGGCCGGGATACCCGACTTATCAAGCGTCGCAAGAGTCTGGGAAACCACATCGCGGGACACCAAGTCCCAGTGACCCGCCGAACGCACCTTGGGTTGCACGGTGAGATCGAAATTCTCCGCAAGCGGAATGGGCGACTTGGTCGCGCAGCCCATCATGCTCGCTACAGCGCCAGCCAACAAGGCGGCACTGATTGCCTTTGAAAACACCATGATTCCCTCCTAACGAATGAAAGCGGGGGCAATGGGCCAACTGGCACCCACAACCCGGATCAAAATAATTCTGGGCGCGCGGCTCAACAAAAACAAGAAAAAGATGCGCTAAGAGCGCTGAACTACACACCCCTTGTTGTTTTTGTCACAGTCTTTCACGGCGGTGCGTTATTTTTCTGCAGCCCGCTTTTCCAGAATCTCGAATGCCGGTAGCGTACGCCCCTCCAGCACCTCCAAAAAGGCGCCTCCTCCAGTCGAGATATAGCCCACGCGGTCTTCAATGCCGTATTTGGCAATGGCGGCCAAGGTGTCGCCACCACCGGCAATGCTGAAAGCCTTGGAATCGGCAATGGCCTGGGCGAGTACGCGCGTGCCATTTTCAAACGCGGGAAATTCGAATACACCCACGGGGCCGTTCCACACAATGGTGCCCGCCTGATGCAGCTGGCTCGCAAGGTGGTTGGCAGTTTCAGGGCCAATATCGAGAATCAGGTCATCTTCCTGCACATCTTCAGCGCGCTTGGTGGCTGCAGGAGCCTCGGCCGAGAACGATTTGGCAGTCACCACGTCGGTTGGAATGGGCACCTCGGCTCCTCTTGCCTTCATGGCGGCCATCACGGCGCGTGCTTCGTCTACCAGGCCTGGCTCCGCCAAGCTCTTGCCAATAGGCAAGCCGGCAGCCAGCATGAAAGTATTGGCAATGCCACCCCCCACGATCAACTGATCCACTTTGCCCGCCAGGCTTTTCAAAATCGTGAGTTTGGTGGACACCTTGGACCCGGCGACGATAGCTGCCAAGGGGCGTGCTGGATGCGCCAGTGCCTTGGTCAATGCGTCGATTTCTGCTGCCAGCAACGGCCCCGCACAGGCGGTAGGCGCGTACTGAGCGGCTCCGTAGGTGGTGGCCTCTGCACGGTGCGCGGTGCCAAAAGCATCGTTCACGAAAATATCGCACAGTGCCGCGATAGCGCGTGCCAGTGTCTCGTCGTTTTTCTTCTCCCCAGGGTTGACGCGGCAGTTTTCCAGCAAGACCAGCTCACCGGGCTGCACTGCCACGCCGCCGACCCAATCCGCGCGCAGCGGCACTGCACGGCCGAGCAGTTCCGACAGTCGCCGCGCCACGGGAGCTAGCGAGTCCTCTGGCTTGAATTGCCCTTCCACTGGCCGCCCCAGGTGGCTGGTGACCATCACAGCCGCGCCCGCTTCGAGGGCCATGCGAATACAGGGCACCGAGGCGCGAATGCGGGTGTCTTCGGTGATGTGGCCACTCGCATCCAGCGGCACATTGAGGTCGGCACGAATGAAGACGCGCTTGCCGGCGACCTGGCCTTGTGCGCAAAGGTCGGAAAAACGAAGAATGTGCATGGTGGTGTCTGTTCAAGGCCGAAAACGGCGTTGGAGAATGGCTGGGAAGTCGCCACATTTTAGGCACCCGCTTTGACAGGCCTCCCTGACCCAGTCGCCCGGCAATGCTCCTGGTGCTACCAGCCCCAGCCGATGTGCAGCGGCAAATACACCGCCATGCCGGCCACGATGGTGCCGAGGATGCCGCGGCGCCAGAAGTAGTACGCACAGGCGCACAGCACTGCCGGCAGGCGGGCATCCTGCAGGGTGTTGACCAGCGCGCCCTGCGTCATCAATACCTCGGGGGCAATCACCGCGGTGAGTGCCGCCAGCGGAGCGTACTTGAGACCGCGCTTGAGCCAGTCGGGCATAGGGAGTTCGCGCTCGGGCAGCATGAAGAACGTGCGCGCGATGAGGGTGACGAGGGCCAAGCCGGCGATGGCGGCGAGTCCATACAAATTTTCGGCGCTCATCGCTTCTGCTCCCCGGCAGCACGGCGGCGCAAGGCATTCTGGCGTGCATGGCGTTCGCCCGACTCCATGGCGAGACCGGCCGCCACGGCAGCAACGACCGCGACCAAGATATTGAGCTTGAGCGGTAGTGCCCAGGCAGCCACGGCAGCGGCGGCGGCCACGGCGGTCGCCACCCCGGTTGCACGGTCTACCAGCAGTGAGAGCAGCACGCCCAGGATGGCCAACACACCAGCAAAGCCGAGCCCCCACGAAAGCGGTATCGCATTTGCCAGCAAGATGCCTGCCACCGACGGAATTTGCCAGGCCAGCCAGTTGAGCGAAGCAGCGCCCCAGAAATACGGCAGTTGCTCAGGCGCCGGCTCCACGCGTGGAAAGCGCTTCATGAAGGCGACGAAGATCACATCGCCGCTGAAGTAACCAATGGCCAGGCGCTGAACCAAGGGCTGCGCCTGAAAGTAGCCGCGCCACAAGGTGCTGAAGATCACGAAACGCAGGTTGACGCAAGTCGCCGTGAGCCACACTACCCACAAAGGCGCGCCGACCGCCAGCAAAGGGATGACCGAGAGTTGGGCGCTTCCGGCATAGACAACGAGCGACATCAGCAGCGCCAGCCACACGCTCATGCCGCTCTTGACCATGGCCACGCCCGTCACAAGTCCCCAGGCACCGACGCCCACGGCCGGCCCAATCAAATCCACCACGCCATCGCGAAACGCCGGTTGGCGCAGCTGTGCCGCCAGCCGCGACAAGCTCAAGGCGCGGCCCCATTCGGTTCCGCACTGGTGAACTGCATGCCCGGCTGCAGCGCATGGCCACGCACAAAATCCCGCGCTGCCAGCGCCCGCCCGCCCGCGCGCTGCAGGCGCGTCAAGCGCAAGGAGCCTTCGCCACAAGCAACCGTCACGCCGGCGTCATTTACAGACAAAATATGGCCGTAGCGCTTGTCCTGATTGATGTTATTGCTATCAATTTCACAATCTAGCACTTTGATAGCATCGTCCCCGATCTGCGTGAAGGCGCCCGGTGCGGGAAGCAGGGCACGCACACGCCGCGCAATCACGACGGCCGGCTGGCTCCAGTCGATCCGCGCCTCGGCCTTGCTGATCTTGCGCGCATAGCTCACGCCCTCTGACGGCTGCGGCGTGCGTGCCAGCGGCCCGTGCGCCAGCCGTTTCAGCGCCTCGACGACCATCTGAGCGCCCAGCGCAGCCAGGCGATCGTGCAGGCTTGCCGTGGTGTCGTCCGGCGCAATCGCGACACGCCGGCACGCGAGCATGTCGCCGGTATCGAGCCCCGCATCCATCTGCATCAGGGTGACGCCAGTCTCCGGGTCGCCGGCTTCGATGGCGCGGTGAATGGGCGCCGCGCCGCGCCAGCGCGGCAGCAGACTGGCATGAATGTTGATACAGCCATGGCGGGGCGCATCAAGCACCCACTGCGGCAGTATCAAGCCATAGGCCGCTACCACCAGCACGTCAGGCTGACTGGCCTCGATGGCCGCGCGCGCCTGCGCCGCATCTTCAGCAAAGCGCCCATCGAGACGCAGCCCCCGCGGCTGCGCCACCGCCACGCCCCGTGTCTGCGCCAGTTGCTTGACGGGCGAAGGCGCAAGCTTGAGGCCGCGCCCCGCAGGCCGATCGGGCTGCGTCAGCACCAGAGGGACGGAAAAACCAGCCACCAAAATGGCGTCCAGCGCCTGGCGGGCAAATTCCGGCGTACCAGCAAAAATGACATTCATGGGCAACAGATGGAAAGCAGCAAGCGCGCCTGGCAGAGCGCGCCGACGCAGAAGGGCTGGACGCGCCGTTAGCGGTAGCGATCGTCGGCCAGAGGGTCGTCTGTAAATTCCACGCCTTGCACGGCCCCCGCACCGTTCATGCGGACCCGAGCGAGCCGCCACGTGCCGAAGTCCAGCCAGGAATAGACCCAGACGGAACCACCCTCTTCCTGATTCTCGCCTGCAGCCACACGGCGCTCCGGCGGGCCGAAGCTGCGCTGCACCTCGGCGGCATCCCAATGCCCTTGCGCCAGAGCACGAAAGCGCGCGGCGGTGAAAACCTGCTCCATGGCGGTCAGGCGCCCGGCGGCATCAAAATCGAGCCGCTGGAGCTCGCCCGGTTTGCGGCGGTAGAACAGACGCTGGCCGTCAGGCAGTGCATAGCTCGCACGCGGTTCTCCCCAGCGGCTGTGCACCTGTTCGCGCGTGGCGCCGGGCGCCAGCGTGCCGACCGAAGCGCAGGCGGCGAGCAGGGCGGCCAGCGCACAAGCAGCGCCCCAGGTTCGCAACGTGCGAAGCGCACTCACAGGAGCTCCTCGCGCTGGCGCTTGAGCATTTTCGAGCGAATGCGATTGCGTTTCAGAGGAGATAAATATTCCACAAATACCTTGCCGAGCAAATGGTCCATTTCGTGCTGAATGCACACGGCCAGCAATTCTTCTGCCTCGATTATTGCTTCCTTGCCTTGCGCATCCAGCGCGCGCACATGGACCCGTACAGAACGCTCCACACCATCGTAAATACCGGGCACCGAGAGACACCCCTCGTCTCCCACCAGCCTTTCATCGCTGGCCCACAGAATCTCGGGGTTGATGAGAATCAGCGGGCGGTTACGCTCTTCTGACACGTCGATAACGACAATCCGTTCATGCACATCGACCTGTGTCGCCGCCAAGCCGATACCGTGCGCTTCGTACATGGTATCCAGCATATCCTGGGTCAGTTGGCGCACGCGTTCGTCCACGGCAACCACCGGCTTGGCTACGGTGTGAAGACGCGGATCGGGATAACAGAGAATAGGAAGAATCGCCATGGTCAATACGGAAGGATGTCGCTATTTTCGCTACTTTTTCCTTCGCACGCAGCCTGCTGGTCCAATAATCATTGCCCAATCAAGGGCTTGAGCAGAGAATCTCAGTTGATTTGTAACGTCTTTGGCTGCGCTTTTCCAACGTTCTGGGGAGGCGACGGCACCAGCGAGGGGGCAGGGAACCATGCAAGGAAACACGACTAAGCACGCCGCACGCCAGGGCATTCTTCGCACCGCCGGTGGCGCTGTGGCGCTGCTTGTGGCTGCACTTGGCGCGCCGCCTGCCGCGTGGGCACAGAATTATCCCGTCACACCAGTCCAGCGCGCAACGGCTCAGCAGGTTGCCAAGCAGGGGGTGCCAGTTGCCGACCTGGCACCCAATGCTCCCGATGTCTACGTGGTCAAGCGCGGCGACACCCTTTGGGCTATCTCTGGCATGTACCTGCGCAAGCCTTGGCGCTGGCCCGAACTCTGGGGTATGAATCTGCAGAGCATTGCCAACCCCCACCTGATTTTCCCCGGCCAGACGCTGTATCTGGATAAGACCGGTGGGTTTGCGCGCCTGCGTTCGGGCCTTCCTGGCCAGCCCGAGGAAGTACGTATTTCGCCCCGTACGCGCACCGAGAGCCTCGCCGACAGCGCCTTGCCCACCTTGCAGCCCAACCTGATAGAGCCCTTCCTCGTCGAGCCTCAGGTCGTGGAGGCCAATACGCTGGAGCAAGCGCCGCGCATCGTCGCCACGGTGGACGATCGCGTGCTGATGGCTGCAGGCGACCGTGCCTATGCCCGCGGCGACATGGCCAAACCACTCGAAATTGCACCTGGCGAACCCCGCTACTTCGGCATTTACCGCAATGCTGTGGCGCTGAAGGACCCTGCAACAGGTGAAATTCTGGGCTATGAAGCCCAATTCGTGGGCAAAGCTGAGCTGGTTCGTGGTGAATCCATCGAAGACACGCCAAATGGCAAAGGCGGTGTCACGTCCGACTACGTTCCGGCAACGGTGAATATCCTCAGCACTCGCGAAGAAGTGCGCCCGGGCGACCGCCTACTGCCTGCGGCGACGCGCGGCTTCATGAGCTACGTGCCCCACGCACCGGAGCAAGAAGTCAACGCACGCGTGGTATCTATTTATGGTGCATCGTCCGTGGTCAATGCAGCCCAAAACCAGGTCGTGGCCATCAACGTCGGTCGGCAGGATGGCATTGAGAGCGGCCATGTGCTGCAACTACTGACGGCTGGCCAGCGCATGAAGGACACCACAGACGAAGCCAAGGCCACGATCAGACTGCCCCACGAAAAAAATGGCATGGCCATGGTGTTCCGTACGTTTGACCGCGTGTCCTATGCCCTCATTCTCGATGTGCACAACACCGTGCGCGTGGGTGACCTCCTGATCAATCCACGTTGAGGCAATGGCGGCGCTGCCTACGCCGCCAGCGGCGATGCCCCGCGATGAGCTCTCCGCCTGGCTGCGCCTTGGCCACTCACATGGCCTGGGCAATGCAGCAGCACGCCGCCTCTTGGCGGCCTTTGGCAGCCCCCAAGCAATCTTCTCGCAAAGCCAGGCAGCTTGGCTGCAGTGCGTCACGCCAGCCAAAGCGACAGCGCTGCTCCAGGTCCCCGAACGGCATACGGCTCTGCTGGACAGCACCTGGAACTGGCTCTCCGCCTCGGGGGAATCCGGTGTGTGGCGTGCCCTTGCGCCGCTGGGCCATCCTTTGTACCCATCGGCCCTGCTGGAAATTGAAGACCCGCCTTTGATGCTGTACCTGATGGGTGCGGAGCGCTTCTTGCACGCACAGGTCTCCCGCATGCAGCGCGAAACCAGCCTGGCCATCGTCGGCAGTCGCAACCCGACCCCCCAAGGCCGCGAGACGGCACAGCAATTTGCGCACGCTTTGCGACAAGGGGGCCTGAGCATTGTCTCCGGCTTGGCTTTGGGCATCGATGCCGCGGCGCACGAGGGGGCATTGGAGGCAGGTGTTGAATCGGACAGCCCTGCCACAGTGGCTGTCGTCGGCACGGGGCTCGACCGCGTCTACCCTTCGCGCCACCTGGAGCTTGCGCGGCGCATTGCAGCCCAGGGCTTGCTGATCAGCGAATACCCTTTGGGAACACCCCCAGTGGCGGCCAATTTTCCGCGCCGCAACCGCATCATTTCCGGGCTCTCGCACGGTGTCCTGGTAGTGGAGGCTGCCCCCGCTTCGGGCTCGCTCATCACGGCCCGTATGGCAGTGGAACAAGGCCGCGAAGTGTTTGCGATTCCGGGCTCCATCCACGCCGTGCAATCACGGGGCTGCCATGCCCTCATCAAAGAGGGCGCCAAACTCGTGGAAACCGTGGCCGACGTACTGGAGGAATTTCCCCTCGGCAAAGGCGCAGCATATGGTTCAACCGCGCCAGCGCCGGAGCTGCCTGAAAGCGCCCTGATAGAAGCCCTGGGGTTTGATCCGGTCGGCCTCGATGCACTGCAGGCACGTACCGGAATGGATACGGCAAGCCTTCAGGTGCAACTGCTGGAACTCGAACTGGCGGGGGAACTCGCACGCCTGCCTGGCGGCCTTTTCCAGAGGCTGGTGCGGGCCTGACGCCCGCACGGCCAGAATGATTCCGTTTCTCAATCAGTCGACTACGCGAGAGCGAAATTCAGGCAGTACAGGCTTCGGCCAAGCGAAGCCGACAAACTAATCGTTTGATTTGGGCGTGGAATTACTCCAGCAAACGTTCCGGGTTTGCATCCAGTTTGGCGAGTGCATCGCGTGTGGCGCGCACGGTCAAACCTTCTTCATCCCGGGCTACCAGCAACCCTGACTGCAGGTATGCGCCCAGCCGGTGCAGTTGGATCAGGTAGCTGATGCTGTCGGTCGATACGAACAAATGCAACTGCTTGTGCCGGCTGTGCCAAGCATATTGCACCTGGGCGCTGGCCCCACTGTGGTCAAGGGTGAACCAATCGCCTGGCACCAGTTCCTGGGCCCAGGCCACCATCGCTTCGTCTACGGGGGCGCCATTGTCGGCAATCACGTGAATGGCGCTGGCGTCTATCCCCGTCATCAACTCAATGTGCTCGGCATCGAGCGGCAGTTCTCCCAGCACAGCATCGCCAAGGAACTCTTCAACATTGGCCAGTCGCCGCGCCATCGCTTCGATGAGCTCGAGCGGAATGGCGGCGGTCTTGGACAGAAAAGCTTCAGCCAGCGTATCGGTCAGCACTTTGATTTGCGCATCTTGTGCTTCGCCAGCCACGCCCACCAGCGCAAGCCCTTCGCGCAATCGATGGAGGATATCCGGCAGCGCCGCAATGACCTGCGCGCGCTCGCCGCGATTGGGCTTGGCGCTAGAGGCCCAGACCAGGTCTGCGGCAGTGCGCTTGAACGACGCGGTTTCGGCGTGCTGTGCGCCATGGCGCACAGCGGACAGCGCCAGGACTTCCGCCCAGGTCTTGAACAGAAACTCGCGCACTTCCTCACGCACTGGCATGTCGCTGAGCATGGTGCGCAGCTCAATCGTGTATTGGATGGCCAGGGTTTCCCGCTGCTCCACCTGCTGCGCCACACTGACGAGTTGGTTGGTTCTCTGTTTTTCAGTGAGATGCTTGGCCAGAAACTTCTCAAACTCATCGTGCACGAGCTGGAACACACGGCGACCGGTTTCGGGATACTGCTCGATCACCTGCACGACGCGCCGGACCTCGGCCTCTAGCGCACTGCCGGTGATCGATGCGGAATCAAAGCCAAGCGCCACCGCGCCCATGCGGTCAATCAACTTGCGCGCCGGGTGATCGGTGTTGCTGAAGAATTCGGGCTCGGCCAGAGCAACCCGCAGCACCGGCACCTGCAGGCGTGCGAACCAGACGCGGATTGCAGACGGAATACGGTCTTCGGACAGAATGCTTTGGAACATCAGCGCCACCACTTCGATGATGGCTTTTTCGCTATCGGTTTCGGCCTTTTTCTTGAATTCTGCTGAGCGCTCCCGCACCGCGCCAGCCAATTGAACGACCGCTGCAGGGCTGTAGTCCTCCACGACGGCGCCCATGGTGCTGTAGTAGACGTCAGCCTGCACGCGGTGGGCCGCCAGCGCGTGCGCCAGCGCGACGGAGGCCGGCGGCGCCTGGGACAAGTCGACCCCGCCCATGGCTGGCGCCAACAGGCGCCGCAACTGCACCATGACGCCCTGCGCCCTTTGCCTGGCACGCAGCAGCGGCGTGGCCGCAACATCAAACCCACCCATGGGCGCGCCAGAGTAGCCACCGGAATGGGGATACGCCGAGGGACCAGAGTGTGGGATGCCGGAACGGCTCGACTGCAACGATTGGCGCGATTGCTGCAGCGCTTGCGAGGCCAAGCCTCCGCCCGAACTGCCAGAGTCGCCGTAGCTCGAAGCGCCTGAACCACTTGGGCGCGCAGCCATACGCACCCGCATTTCCTGTTGCGCCTGCACGCCCTGGTCAGCCAGGAGCTTGTTGCAGGTCTGGTAACCCGACTGCAGGAGTGCAGACATGGCCCTTTGCAGCGGCTCGACCGCCATCTGCAGGTCGTCGCGCGACAAACCCACCTTGAGCCAGGCTTCCACCAGTTTCAGGCTGACGGCCTCAGGGCGCAGCATGTCCGTAGGAGCCAGTTCCGTTTGCTCAAGCGAGCGCATGCGCAGGCGCAAGGCGTCGAATTCGGTCGCCACCTCTTCCATCACCGTCAGCGCGATGCGCGATGCGATGATCTTGTTCTCTACCACATCGTCGCCCACAAGTTCCAGGCCGCTGTCGACGGTGAAGGCTGCGCGCGGCGCAGGGGGCGTCGGTGCAATGGGTGCCTCCTGCGGGGCACGCAATACCAGCCCCAATTCCAGCAGCCAATCCTTGCGCTTGTCCTGGTACCCCTGCCAGGCATCGCGCCGTGCCTGGCGCTCGCGCTGGGTGCCCACCTGGTCCATCAATGCAGCGAAAAAATCTGCCGCTGCCTTGTCCAACCCCGGAGCGCCACTGGTGAGAACATCGCCCCAGCGCTCTCGCGCCATGCGCGCGAGTCTGCGAGAAGAAGCGGCCGGAGCCCGTGGCGTCTGCATAGCCGGATATTAGTACGGAAGTCCAGTGCCGCGTTGGTATCCGGGCCTGGGATCCACCCCAAAAGTCCCTAAGGCAACAGCCCGCCGGCGGGCCATGATGTTTTCAGACCACTGCGCCGGCGTTCGGGTCGTTGGGGTCGGTTTCGCTGCGCGTCGACTTCATGAGATCTTCGCGCTTGACACCCAGCCACATGGCGATGGCGGCCGCCACAAAAACGGAGGAATAGATACCAAACAGGATGCCGATGGTGAGCGCCAGGGCAAAGTAGTGCAGGCTAGGGCCGCCAAAGAAGAACATCGAGAGCACCATCGCTTCGGTCGAAGCGTGGGTGATGATGGTGCGGCTCATGGTGCTGGTGATTGCGTGGTCGATCACCTCGTGCGTATTCATCTTGCGAAAACGCCGGAAAGCCTCACGGATCCGGTCGAATATCACCACCGACTCGTTCACCGAATAGCCCAGCACGGCCAGCACCGCCGCCAGCACCGAGAGCGAGAACTCCCACTGGAAGAAGGCAAAGAAGCCAAGAATGATGACGACGTCGTGCAGGTTGGCGATGATGCCCGCCACGCCAAATTTCCATTCAAAACGGAACGCCAGGTAAATGACGATGCCCAGCACCACCATGCCCAGCGCCATCAAGCCGCCTTTGACCAGTTCGTCGCCCACCTGAGGGCCGACGAACTCGTTGCGACGCAGCGTTACCTGCGGATCGGCCGCCTTGAGGGCCGTAATCACACGCTCACTTTGCTGCGCAGAGGTCACGCCTTTTTGCACCGGCAGGCGAATCATCACGTCGCGCGCGGTGCCAAAGTTCTGCACCTGGACGTCCTGGTAGCCCAGATCGGACACGGCCTTGCGCACCGTCGCCAGATCGGCGGGCTGGCTGTAGGCCACCTCCATGACCGTGCCGCCGGTGAACTCCACCGACAGGTGCAGGCCACGCGAGAACAGGAAGAACACCGCCAGAGCAAAAGTGATGAAGGAGATCGCGTTGAAAATCAACGCGTGCTTCATGAAAGGGATGTCTTTCTTGATGCGGAAAAACTCCATGATTTCTATTCCTTAATTGGAGTTTTCAGAGAAGGCTCATATGCGCTGAGCGCATGTGACGCTGGAACTAAAAATTCCATGACAGTTCCCTTATTTCACTGAAGCAACGGAAGTTCCGCTCGCCTCTGGCTTCCAGATCTGACCGATCGACAGGCTTTTGAGCCGCTTCTTGCCGCCGTACCACAGGTTCACCAGGCCGCGCGAGAAAAACACCGCAGAGAACATGCTGGTCAGAATCCCGAGCACGTGCACCACGGCAAAGCCGCGCACCGGGCCGGAGCCGAAGGCGAGCAGCGCCAAGCCGGCAATCAGCGTCGTCACGTTGGAGTCAAGGATGGTGGCCCAGGCGCGCTCGTAGCCGGTGTGGATCGCCATCTGCGGTGACGCACCTTCGCGCAATTCTTCGCGGATGCGCTCGTTGATCAGCACGTTCGAATCAATTGCCACGCCCAGCGCCAGCGCCATGGCGGCAATGCCGGGCAGCGTGAGCGTCGCCTGCAACATGGACAGCACGGCCAGCAGCATGAGGATGTTGACCGAGAGCGCAATGCTGGAAAACACGCCGAACAGCATGTAATAAAAGCACATGAACACCACGATGGCCAGCATGCCCCAGACCACGCTGTGGATCCCGCGTGCAATGTTGTCAGCGCCCAGGCTCGGGCCAATGGTGAATTCTTCAATGATTTCCATGGGCGCGGCCAGCGAACCGGCACGCAGCAGCAGCGCCGTGTCGTTGGCTTCCATGGTGGTCATGCGACCCGATATCTGCACCCGGCCGCCGCCGATTTCCGAGCGGATGACGGGCGCCGTCACGACCTCGCCCTTGCCCTTTTCAAACAGCACGATGGCCATGCGCTTGCCGACGTTCTCGCGCGTGATGTCCTTGAAGATGCGCGAGCCCTTGGCGTCCAGCGTCAGGTTGACGGTGGGCTCCTGCGTCTGGCCGTCGAACCCCGGCTGGGCGTCGGTCAGATTTTCGCCGGTCAGCACCACTTGCTTTTTGACGATCACCGCCTGGGCGTTGCGGTCCAGGTATTTCTCATCGCCAAACGGCACCACACCGCGGCCGATTTCGGCGGCACGCGCCTCGGTGCCTTCGTCCACCATGCGCACTTCCAGCGTGGCCGTGCGGCCCAGAATCTCCTTGGCCTTGGCAGTGTCCTGTACGCCGGGCAGTTGCACGACGATGCGGTCAAGACCCTGCTGCTGGATCACCGGCTCGGCCACGCCCAGCTCGTTGATGCGGTTGTGCAGCGTGGTGATGTTCTGCTTGAGTGCCTGCTCCTGCACGCGGCGCGTCGCCTCGGGCTTGATGCTGGCGCGCAGCAGCTGTCCACCATCGGCATCCTGGCTGACCGAGGTCTGCAAATCCGGGAACTGGTCGGCAATGAGGTTGCGCGCCGCCGTCAGCGTGGCTTCGTCGCGCAGGTGAATCTCAATGTTCTGGCCTTCGCGCGAGATGCCGCCGTGGCGGATGTTCTTGTCCCGCATGGAGGAGCGCAGATCGCCTGCATAGGACTCGGCCTTCTTGGTCAGCGCAGCCTGCATGTCCACCTGCAGCATGAAGTGCACGCCGCCGCGAAGGTCCAGGCCCAGGTACATGGGCGCAGCATGGATCGCCGAGAGCCAGGCGGGCGAGCGCGACACCAGGTTCAGCGCGACGATGTACGCCGGGTCCTGCGGATCGGGAATCAGGGCTTTCTCAATGGCGTCCTTGGCCTTGAGCTGGTTGTCCGGTGTATCGAAGCGCGCCCGCACCGACGCGCCTTCGAGCTGCAGCAGATCGGTGGTGACACCGGCTGCCTTGATCGCTTCGCGCACCCGCTCTTCGACCGCCGCATCGACCTTGATGGTTGACTTGGCAGACGACACCTGCACCGCAGGGGCTTCACCAAAAAAGTTCGGCAGGGTGTAGATCACGCCTACCAGCAGGGCCACCACCAGGATGGCGTATTTCCAGATCGGAAAACGGTTCATGTTCGGGCGTCCCTACGCGGAAACAAAAGAAAAGGCGCGACGCAGCTGCGTCGCGCCGCTCGCACTGGCTGTGCGCGCCAGTGAGAGACCAAAATTACTTCAGCGTTCCCTTGGGCAGCACTTGCACCAGTGAAGCGCGCTGAACTTGCACCTCGACGCCGCTGGCAATCTCCACATGCAGGTACTGCTCGGACAGGCGCGTGATGCGGCCCAGCATACCGCCGCCGATCACCACTTCGTCGCCCTTGGCGACGGCTTCCACCATGGCGCGGTGCTCCTTCTGGCGCTTCATCTGGGGGCGGATCATCACGAAGTACAGCACGATGAACATCAGCACCAGCGGCAGCATGCCGGTGAGCGTGGACATCATGTCGCCACCGGCGGCGGCGGCCGGCGCGGTCTGGGCAAAGGCAGAAGAAATGAACACAGGAAAACTCCAAGGAAAACGGATGGCAGACACGCTGCACTGAAGCTGCGGGCGCAAGAAAGGCGGCTAAACCGCAAGCGCGCCATTGTATGCGGCCCGCTTTGGGCGGGGGCAGCGTGCGGTTTACGGCCCGCTTTGAGTGAGCCTCTACGGATTATTTTTAATAGAAAACAGCCTTTAGCGCTTATGCAGCATGCGCTATTAGCTATCAATATAGGATTGTCTCACGCGAGCTTCTGTTCGGCCCCTGGCGTGCGCCAGCGCGCCATCAGCGCGCTCCACTTGGCACGCGCGGCGCTCAGATGGCGGTCTTTCACGTGGCCGTAGCCGCGAATGTCCTCTGGAATACTGGCGATTTCCACGGCCAGCGCCAGATTCTCGCCGCTGAGCTTGGCCAGCAGCTCATCGATGCAGGCACGGTACTCGCCAATCAGCGCGCGCTCGGTCTGGCGCTCCTGGCTGTAGCCAAACGGGTCGAGCACGCTGCCGCGCAGGCCCTTGAACCGGGCCAGCACGCCAAAGGCCTTGCGCATCCACGGGCCATAGCTTTGCTTGACGAGTTCGCCCTTGTCATTGCGTTTGGCCAGCAAAGGCGGTGCCAGGTGGTGCACCACCTTGTAGTCGCCCTCGAACATACCGGCGATTTTGTCGGTGAAGCTGCGGTCGGTATGCAGGCGCGCGACTTCGTACTCGTCTTTGTAGGCCATGAGCTTGAACAAATAGCGCGCCACGGCTTCCGCAAGGCGCGTGCCGCCCAGCTTTTCCTCTGCTGCTTGAACCTTGGCGACGAAGGCCTGGTAGTCGCCCGCATAGGCTGCGTTCTGGTAGGCCGTGAGGAACTCCACGCGCCGCGCCACCACGCTCGCCAGCGTGGGTTTCTTGACGAATTCAATCACCTGCGCCGGAGCCAACAGCGCCTGCACCGCTGCCAGGTCGTGCGCACAGCGCCGGCCCCACTCGAAAGCGGACTGGTTGTTGGCCACCTGCACGCCGTTGAGCTCCATGGCGCGCATCAGCGCCGCGTGCGAGAGCGGCACCCGGCCCTTCTGCCAGGCGTAGCCCAGCATCAGCGGGTTGGTGTAGATGCTGTCGCCCAGCATCTGCGTGGCAACGCGCTCGGCGTCGAAGGTGCCCACCAACTCGCTGCCGACCGCCACCGCGATGGCGCTCTCGCACGCCATGCCCGGAAATTGCCACTGCGGGTTGGTGACGAAGGCGGCCGTGGGCGTGCTGTGCGTGTTGAGCGCAACAAAGGTGCGGCCGGGCTGCATCACGGCCAGGCTGGCCGGGTTCGCCGCCACGATGGCGTCGCAACCAATGACCAGATCGGCCTTGGCAATGTCGACCTTGGTGGTGTGGATGCTGTCCTGCCGGTTGGCGATCTGCACATGGCTCCAGGTGGCGCCGCCCTTTTGCGCCAGGCCACCGGCATCCTGCGTGACCACGCCCTTGCCGTCGAGGTGCGCCGCCATGCCCAGCAGCGAGCCGATGGTGATGACACCCGTGCCACCGACGCCGCCCACCACGATGCCCCAGGGCTGCTCCGCATTCGGTAGCACCGGCTCGGGCACCGGGGGCAGTGCGGCCGCATCGGCCTTGGCCTGCTTCTTCGGCTTCTTGAGCGAACCGCCCTCGATGGTGACAAAACTCGGGCAAAAGCCGTTGACGCAGGAGTAGTCCTTGTTGCAGGTGCTCTGGTTGATCCGGCGCTTGCGGCCAAACTCGGTTTCGACCGGTTCCACCGACAGGCAGTTGGATTGGACCGAGCAGTCGCCGCAGCCCTCGCACACCAGCTCGTTGATGAGCACCGTCTTGGCGGGCGTGGCGAGCTTGCCGCGCTTCCTGCGCCGGCGCTTTTCGGTGGCGCAGGTCTGGTCGTAGATCAGCACCGTGCAGCCCTTGATCTCGCGCAGCTCGCGCTGGATGCGGTCCAACTCATCGCGGTGGTGCACCGTGACGCCGGCCGCCAGCGGCGCGCCGTCGTACTTCTGGGGCTCGTCGGTGACGATAACGATCTTGACCGCGCCTTCGGACTTCACGCTGTTCATGATCTGCAGCACCGAGTGGCCCTCGGGCCGCTCGCCAATCTGCTGGCCGCCCGTCATGGCAACCGCGTCGTTGTACAGAATCTTGTAGGTGACGTTGACGCCGGCGGCAATGGATTGGCGGATCGCCAGCAGCCCGCTGTGAAAGTACGTGCCGTCGCCCAGGTTGGCAAACACATGCGCGTCCTTGGTGAACGGCGCCTGGCCCACCCAGGTGACGCCCTCGCCGCCCATCTGCGTGAAGGTGCTGGTGGAACGGTCCATCCACACCGTCATGTAGTGGCAGCCGATGCCGGCCACGGCGCGCGAGCCCTCGGGCACGCGGGTGCTGGTGTTGTGCGGGCAGCCGCTGCAGAACCATGGGGCGCGGTCGCCGGTGTCGGCTTTGGGGGCCGCCAAGGCGCGCTCGCGCGCTTCCACGATGGCCAGGCGGCTGTCCATGCGCGCCACCACATCTTCGGGTACGCCGAGTTTTTTGAGGCGCTTGGCAATCGCCTTGGCGATGATCGCCGGCGTCAGGTCGGCCTTGGCGCGCAGCAGCCAGTTCTGGCTGGGGTTGGGCATGGACCATTCGCCGCCCTGCCCGTTCTCGCCCTCGGCTTCGTCAAACTTGCCCAGTACCGTGGGGCGCACGTCGGGGCGCCAGTTGTAGAGCTCTTCCTTGATCTGGTACTCGATGACCTGGCGCTTTTCCTCGATCACCAGGATTTCTTGCAGCCCCTTGGCGAAGTCGCGCGTGATGGTGGCCTCCAGCGGCCAGACCACGTTGACCTTGTGCACGCGGATGCCCAACTGGCGACAGGTGTCATCATGAAGACCCAGGTCGACCAGCGCCTGGCGGGTGTCGTTGTAGGCCTTGCCGCTGGCGATGATGCCGAAGCGGTCGTTCTGGCCTTCGATGACGTTGTAGTTGAGCTTGTTGGCACGCACATAGGCCAGCGCCGCGTACCACTTGTAGTCCATCAGGCGCGCTTCCTGCTCCAGCGGCGCGTCGGGCCAGCGGATGTGCAGGCCGCCGGGCGGCATCACGAAGTCTTCGGGCAGCACGATCTTCACGCGGTCCGGGTCTACCGAGACGCTGCTGGACGACTCCACCACCTCCTGAATCGTCTTCATGCCGGACCACACGCCGGAAAAGCGGCTCATGGCAAAGGCGTGCAGGCCCATGTCCAGGATGTCCTGCACATTGCTCGGGAAGAACACCGGCGTGCCGCAGGCCTTGAAGATATGGTCGCTCTGGTGCGGCGCCGTGCTGCTCTTGCTGATGTGGTCGTCGCCGGCAATGGCGATCACGCCGCCGTGCTGGGCCGTGCCAGCCATGTTGGCGTGCTTGAACACGTCGGAACACCGGTCCACGCCCGGGCCTTTGCCGTACCAGATGCCGAAGACGCCGTCGTATTTTTTGCTCTGCGGGTACAGATCGAGCTGCTGCGTGCCCCACACCGCCGTGGCGCCAAGTTCTTCGTTCACCCCTGGCTGGAAGACGATATGGTTTTCGGCCAAATGCTTTTTGGCGGCCCACAGCGCCTGGTCGTAAGTGCCCAGCGGACTGCCGCGGTAGCCGCTGATGAAGCCGGCGGTGTTCAACCCCACGGCCGCATCGCGCTGGCGCTGCAGCATGGGCAGGCGCACCAGGGCCTGCACGCCGCTCATCATGGCGCGGCCGTGGCCGAGGGTGTATTTGTCTTCCAGACTGACGGTTTCGAGGGCTTTGCGGATGTGCTCGGGCAGGGGTGCATTCATGGGCTTTGTCTCCAGTTTTTTTCGTGGGATCGCTGCTGGTGGCGCGAAGGAGTTGGCAGCGGGAGCGGCCAGATAAAGCCACGCGCCCATTGTGGCGACAAGTGTAGATTGGCGCTGACGATAGGTGTTTGCGTTTGATGCCGTAAATGCGCTATGTTCAGCAAGGTTCTTTCTCTTGCAAGGCGCTTTGTGGAAACTTTGGACAAATTCGATGTCGCCATCCTGGGCGAGCTGCAACAGGACGCGCGCCTGACGAATGCGGAACTGGCGCAGCGCGTAGGGCTCTCCGCCGCGCCCTGCTGGCGGCGGGTGCGCGCGCTGGAGCAGGCCGGCTTCATCCTGGGCTACCGGGCCGAAATCGACCGGCGCAAGATTGGCCTGGGCGTGCTGGCCTTTGTGCGGCTGGACGCCGACCGCAACACCGGCGGCGTCACACGCGCCATGGAAGAGGCCATCCGCCAGATTCCCGAAGTGGTGTCCTGCCACTACATCAGCGGCACCGGCACCTTTGAGCTGCAGGTGGTGGCGCGCGATCTGGACAGCTTTTCGCAATTCGCGCGCGACGTGCTGCTGCACCTGCCGAACGTGAAAGACATGCACACCAGCTTCTCGCTGGGCGAGGTGAAGGCGGGTGGCGCCCTGCCGCTGTCGCACCTGGGCGGCGGGCGGTAGTCCGGCAAAAATCGGAATCCGCAGTACGCCACCCAAGGCTACTACTGTATTGATAGCTGCCAGCGCTTATGCACAAAGCGCTGGAGGCCAATTTAACCCTTAATTTTTCTGCCTTGGCCACAGTGCCCACAGGCGCAGCGGCTGCTTGAGGCGACCCGCCGTATCCCCTGCCTGCGCGCCCCAGCCCAAGAAGAAATCGGCCCGCACCGCACCGACGATGGCGCTGCCCGTATCCTGCGCCAGCACCAGGCGCGAGAGCGGCACGAGCGGCCCGGGCGAGGCCAGCCATACCGGTGTGCCGTAGGGGATGCTCGCCTTGTCCACCGCAATGGAGCGCCCCGGCGTCAGCGGCACGCCCTGGGCGCCGCGTGGGCCGAAGGCGGCGTCGAGCGCGTCCATGGGCTCTTCGCGGAAGAACACGTAGCGCGGGTTGGCCCAGAGCAGCTCATTGACCCGCTGCGGGTTCTGCGCCATCCAGGCGCGGATGCCTGGCCAGGTGGCGTCGCGCACCAGGCCCTGGTCGAGCAGCCAGCGGCCGATGCTGCGGTACGGCAGATCGTTGGTACCAGCGTAGGCGACGCGCACCAAGTGGCGGGTGCCGTCGGGCTCCAACAGATTGAGCCGGCCTGAGCCCTGAATGTGCAGCACCATGGCCTCGATCGGATCGCGCAGCCAGGCGATGGCGCGGCCGGCCAGCGCCGCCTGGGCCTGGGGAAGGGTGTCGATTTCCTGGCGCGAATACCAGGGACGGCGACGCCCCAAGTCTGCCGGCGGCGCATACAGCGGCACCGAGAAGCCATTCCCGGGTACACGGGCGGCGTCGTATTCGGGCTCGAAATACCCGGTCAGCAGGCCCTCGCCCCCACCACCCGGCGCTTCGACCCGGTAGGGCTGCAGGCGCGCGACCATCCAGGCACGCTGCTCTTCGGGGCTGGCAATACTGAGCTGGCGCACCTCGCTGCACAGCGGGGCGAATACCGGCGCGGGGCGCTCGCAGCTTTTGATCCAGGCGTTCCAGGCTTCGTACAGGGCATCGTCCGAGAAGCCGGGCAGCGCGCCCCAATGCACCGGCACCCAGTGGCTGCGCGGCTGGGCAAGCGGCGCCGGCAAGGCGGCCGGCTCTCCGGGAAGGGGCGCCACTTCGGCGATCGGTGGCCCGGCGGGCGTGGGCTCTGGCGCGGGCCGACTGGCGCAAGCCGCCAGGCTTCCTACAATCAGGGCCAGGAGCGCACGGCGCAGGAGTGTGACATTCATGGGAGTTATTTTGCTTGAGGCGTTCGGCGCCATGGTGGCGCTGCTGCTCATTGTCTGGTGGACGATGTTTTCGGGGCGGCCGCGCGGCGAACCGCCGCGGCAGCACAAGGAAGACAGCGGCGAGTCAGCAACCGCCAAGGCGCCGCCGCCCTCGGAACCCCCACCGCCCGCCGCCTGACACCGTCGCCCGCGTCCTACAGCGACACGGCCGCTGACGCCGCTGCGGCGCCAAGCGCCTTGGAAAACAATGAAAAGCCAGCCTGCTGCCCACGCGGGGGTGGGCCTTTTCCTGTATTTGCCAAGGAGTTCTGACATGCACCATTCCCGAATCCTCGCCGCCGCCGCCACCGCGCTCCTCATCACCGGCTGCGCCAATATGGACGACACCCAGCGCCGCACGGCCACCGGCGCGGGCGTCGGCGCGCTCGCCGGCGCAGTCATTGGCTCAGCCACCGGCGGCAGCGCAGGCACCGGCGCCGTGCTGGGCGCGGGCGTAGGAGCGCTGGGCACCTATATCTGGTCACGCAACATGGAAAACCAGCGCCGCAGCATGGAGCAGGCGACCCGCGGCACCGGCGTGGGCGTGACGCAGACGGCCGACAACCAGCTGCGCCTGGAGATTCCGAGCGATATTTCCTTCGACACGAACAGCAGCAACATTCGCGGTGCCTTCCGCCCGCTGCTGGACCAGTTCGCCCAGGGCCTGCGCGACAACCCACACACCGAGGTGCGCATCGTCGGCCACACCGACAGCACAGGCAGCGACGCCGTGAACGACCCGCTGTCGGTGGACCGCGCCGCCAGCACGCGCAGCTACCTGGCCGCGCGCGGTGTGGACCCGGCGCGCATCCGTATCGAAGGCCATGGCTCGCACCAGCCGGTGGCCAGCAACGATACGGCACAAGGCCGGGCACAGAACCGCCGCGTCGAAATTTACGTTGGCGAGCCCGGCAGAGGCTAAAAAACCCGGTGCGAAAGCGCCGGCAACTGGCGCCGCACCTCGTCCAGCCGCGCCGGGTCGGCGTCCGCCAGGACCATGCCGGCCCCATCCGGCAGTGCCTCCAGCACCTTGCCCCAGGGGTCGGCCACCAGGCTCTGGCCCCAGGTGCGGCGGCCATTCTCGTGCCGGCCGCCTTGCGCCGCGGCCAATACAAAGGCCTGGTTTTCAATCGCGCGGGCGCGCAGCAGCACCTCCCAATGGGCGCTGCCAGTGGTCCACGTGAACGCAGCCGGCACCACGAGCAGGTCAGCACCTGCTTGCGCGTGCAACCGGTAGAACTCAGGAAAGCGCAGGTCGTAGCAGATGGACAGGCCGACGCACCAATCCCGGCCACTGCGGTCGGTGAGATGCAACTGCACTGGCGCGCCACCCGGCTCTATGGTTCGGCTCTCGTCGATTTGTTCGTCGCCGTGCGCCAGCCGGAACAAGTGCACCTTGTCGTAGCGCGCCACGCACTCGCCTTGGGGCGAAAACGCCAGCGAACTGTTGCGCACGCGCTCTGGGTCGCTACAGGCGAGCGGCAGCGTGCCGCCGACAATCCACAGGCCAAGTTCCTGCGCGGCACGCGCCAGAAACGCTTGTACGGGGCCGTCGCCCGGCTGCTCTGCATGGCCAAGCTTGTCGCGCTCGCGCAGCCCCATGGCCGAAAAATACTCGGGCAGCACCGCCAGTTCGGCGCCGCCCGCGGCAGCGCGCTCCAGCAGAGCGCGGGCAGTGGCGAGGTTGTCCGGCACGCGCGGCCCAGACACCATTTGCAGGGCAGCGATTTTCATGGTTTTTCCTCCAACGCTTCGGCAGCAGCCGCAGACGGAGTGGGTGCGGGCGCAGGCTCCGGCGGCGCCTGCAGAAGCCGCCTGGGGAGTTTCGTTACTTCCGGGTCGCTCCAGGTTCCGTGCACGGAAAATTCCTGTGTAGCGGCCGCGATCAAGGGCCCGCGCAGAAACACCTGCGCAAGAAAGCTGCCCAGGCCCACCACAGGGTTGATGGCGGTGGCCACGAGCGACGCGGTCAGCGCATTGATTTCCGGCACGACCACCACGTGCAGGTCCTGCGTCTCGTGCTCGATGTCGGCGCTGCCTTCCATGAGCACTGCGGCGTTGACGCCCTTCATCTGCAGGTTGTTGGTCGTGGCGACACCGCGTGCGATGCGCACGTCGCCGCGCACGAAATCAAAGGCAAACCCCTGGCTGAAGATATCCCGAAAGTCGAGCGCGAAACGGCGCGGAAGCGATTGCAGGCTGAGCACGCCCAGCAGCTTGGCCAGACCTGGCTCGGCCTTGAGGAACTGCCCCGTACCGACGTCAAGATGGACCTGCCCCGTCATGGATCGGTAATCGGGGCTAATGGGGGCGCCCAGCCAGGCGATCTGCCCCTCCATGCGCCCGCGCCCACGCCGCACCACGTCCTGCATGCCAAAGCGCCCCAGCAGTGCGCCGGCGTCGCGGATATCCAGCGCAAAGCCGAGCACGGTGCGCCGCTGCGGCGCGGCGGCGTCGGCCTTTCCTGGCTGCGGACCCGTGTGCACGCCTGCGGCCTGTACCTGCGTCCAGTTGCCGCTGGCGGTGAACACCGCATCGGGGTTGGAGAGGTTGAACTTGGCCAGCCGCCATTCGCGCTGCGCATCTTCGCCGCCGCGGTTGCGGGCATCGATTTCAAGGCGCCCGAGCTTGCGCCCGCGCAGCTCAAAGGCCTCGGCGACGATGTCGAGCGCCGGCAGGCTGGCGGGCTGCTCGTCGAGCAGGGCGTCGATCTGCGTGGCCGCGCTCTCCGGCACGGAAAGGCGCGAGAGCCGCGCAAAAAGCCCGCCCGCGCCCTGGTTGCCGCTCGCCGCCTGGCGGTATTCGAGGTAGCCGGCCAGTTCCTGCGCGTCGAGGTTGGCGCGCCACACCGCCCCCTCGTGCGAGCCGCCCACCACCAGACTGTGCAAGGTGCGGCCGTCCAGGCGCAGGCTGCCCGCCTGCAGAGCGAAAATGTCGGGCAGGTAGCGCTGCAATGCGCCTGGAACGGCGGAAGTCGCGCTGGGTGCGCCAACGGCCTTCGTGCCATCCACCGGAGCCGCCAGCGCGGCCTGCCAGGCGTCCAGGTCCAGGTCACCAAAGCGCAGGTTCGCCTCGACGCCTTTCTCGGGCAGAGTGCGCATTTGGACATCCGGCACCCCCAACGCAATGCTGCCGCGCAGCACCTCGGGTGCAGCGTTGCCCAACTGGCGCAGATAGGTCAGCGCGGCCAGCGAGCCTACCTCCACGCTCAGCCTGTCCTGCAGAGCAGTTGCCTCTGCAGGGAGGGCCAGCGAGGCCGCGGTCAACTGGTTCTCAAAGCGCACGGACAAGCTGCTGTCGGCCGATTTGGCGAGCGGCGCGGGCAGGTCAAGCGCCATCCCCTGCAGGCCTGTGGTCAGCAGTACTTCCGGCACCCCACGGCGCACGGTGAGCGCCAGCGTATACGGGGCACTCCCCGTGGCGTGGCGCGCCAGCGCCGAAAGCAGCCCCAGTTCGCTGGCCTGTTGCAGACCCAGGGCGCTGGCCGTTCCCTGGGCACGCAATTGCACACCGGCGCCCTCCGGCGCCCCCCGCATGCCGCCCTCGATACGCACCTCGCCGCCCAGCGCCTGCGCCTGCACGCCCGAGAGCGAGAAGCCGCTTTCCGTGAACTGGACGCTGCCGCGCGCGCGTGCCAGCAGCGGCGTATCGGGCGTGATGCGCACGTCGTTGCCGGCCAGCTGCAGGTTGCCCTGCACTTTGGAGGCTTGCAGTTCACTGATCGGCAGATGCAGGCGCAGGTGCAACTGACCGCTTCCCGTGCCACTGGCCTGCGCCAGCGCACCGCCTGTCATGTGTGCCAGGGGCGATGCCGCGACAAAGCCCAACAATTGCGCCAGGGGGCCGCGCGCGTCCGCCGCCACGCCCACCACGCTGTGCGAGAAGTCGGGAATGCTGGCCTCGACATTGCGTGCCTCGACACCTGGCAGACCAGCAAAGCTTCCGACCGCGCCCTTCACCTGCATGCCTGCGCGCTCGAAAATCAACTCGCCCGAGAGTTTCACCAGCGCCGGCCAGGGGGCCTCGCCTGCCGCTTGCAACTGCGGCGGCACATAGGCATAGGTCACGCCGTTGACACGCGCCGCAATGCGGAAATCCCCCTGGCGCGGGTCGGTGAATGGCATGTCGTGCAGATCTCCCCGCACCCGGAACGTGACGCTGCTGGCGCGTCCGGTCTGCACGGCGTCGCGCACATAGTGGCGTGCCTCGGCAGGGACCGATAGCGGCAGGTAGCGGTGCACGCGCGTACCGTCGGCGCGGGTCAACTGCCCACGCAGGTCGAGCACGCCAGGAAAGCGTGCCTTGGAAGGCGACTTGGCCGGGTCGCTGGTGTGCCAGCTGGCACGCGCTTCGCCGGCGGCGTCGGCATTGGCAAACTGCGCCCGTGGCACTTCGACCGAGATGCGCTCACCGGCCAGCTTCCAGGTCACATCGGCATGCAGTTCGTCCAGCGGGAGCGTGGCGTCCTCGAACACGTTCGGCAGCACCAGGGCGCCGCCAGTCATGTGCAGCGCCGCCTTGCCGCCTAGCTGCGTCAGGTCGAAATCCACGTCCAGTCCGCGCACCCCCGGCGGGGCCTGCTCACCCGGCGCCAGCGCCTCGCCTGCCGCGGGCGTGGCGGCCAGGGCCAGCGCGCTGACGCGCCCGCGCGCCTCGTAGCTCTGTGGCGCTTCAAGCGCCCCCTGCCAGCGCGCGGCAATGCGTTCCACCAGGCCGCTGGGTGCGTAGCGGTGGAGCTGCGCATGCACCTCCTTGGAAAACGGCAGCCGCTCGGCAATCCGCGCGAGCGCCGCAAGATCGAGCTGGTCGGCGTCGAACTGCCCGCGTGCCACGGCCCCACGCTGCGCCTGCTGGTAAGACAGACGCAGGTTGCCGCCAGGCCAGTTCCCGTCCTCGCTGGCAAAGCGCAGGCCTTGCGTGAAGATTTGAAAGCCTGCTGCATCGCGCTGGCCGCCCACGCGGCCCTGAACGCCGTGCAGGACCAAGGGCTCGAGCTCCGGGGCGAGGCGCAAATCGAGCTGTGCAATGGCGACATCCGCCGCACCACCCCTGGCCTGACCATGCTCCACGTCCAACCAGGCGCGCAGTGCCCCGGCACCCTGCGTGAGCGCAATCTTCCCCAGGTCCACATGGCGCCCAAGCTGCGACACGTCCACTTGCGGAAAAGAGGCATACACCTGCCCGCTCCACTGTTGCCAGCGCCCGCTGTGCACCGACAGCAGCGGCTCGCGCATGCGCGCCATCAGCGTGAAACGCTCGCCAAAGCCGGCCGGCGGCGTGGCATCAATCCGTGCGGCGTGGCGCCAATTGCCATTGCGCAGCAACACCTCCACGTTGTCCAGCGAGAGCGGCGGCGCACCGCGCAGTTCGTCGGTCCAGCGCACCCGCCCGCCGCGCACCACCACCTCGGGCTGGGAAAAAAGCCAGTCCGCCGCCCCGCTGCCCTCGCCTGCTGCGCTGAGGTCCAAGCCCGCCACCCAGATATGCCCATCCGGCGTGCGCCGCACGTCCAGGTCTGGGCCTTGAATGAAAAGTTGTTCGAACTCCAGGCTCAACAGCGAGCGGGGAGAGAGGGCGACCACGACCTGCTTGAGGTGCAGCGCCTCGCGGCCCTGGGCATCGAGCAAGGCCAGATCACCCAACTCCAACGTGGGAATGACGCCCTCGGTCCGCGCGCTGATCGAGCCCAGCCGCACGGGCACGCCCAGGGCCTGCTCGGCGCGCGCCTCGATGAACGCACGGTATTGCCCGATACGCGGCACAATCCAGCCGTGAAGTACGCCCCAGGCGACCGCCAGCAGCAAACTGAACGCCAGCAGCAGACCCAGTGACCACCGCGCGAACAGCGCCACCAGTTTCAGGAGGCGTGTGGGGTGGGCAACAGGTTCTGTCATGTTTTGGCGGGAGCTGACAAGAATTATGACCCGCTGAGGGCGCCCAGGGGTCCTAGAACCCGAGTCCCATCCGCAGCACCAGAGGTGCCGCACAGGCCATGCCCATAGAACTGCCCGCCCGCGCCGCCGCCACGACCGAACCGGCCGCCCATTCCCGGTTTTTCCAGCGCTTGCACCGCCGCTATGCGGCTGAAATGGCACTGCTGCCAGCGGGCATGCCGGTGCGGGAGGCCATGGAAACCGCCCTGGCAGCGCTGCGCGCCCAGGGCCACGCGCTGCCGGTGGCGCTGCGCATCCTGCGCCAGATCGTGCTCGAACGCACCATGCGGCTCGACTGCGCCGGACAGGCGAATCTGGCCGACGTCACGCACGCCATGACCGATCTCGCCGAGCTGGCCCTGGACGAAGCCTGCCGGTACGCCCGCGCCGAACTCGACAGCCGCCACGGCGCCCCGCAAGGGGAAGGCGGCGCCTTGGTCGAGCTGTGGGTGATCGGCATGGGCAAGCTCGGGGCGCGCGAGCTCAATGTGTCGAGCGACATCGACCTGATTTATGTCTACGCCTGCGACGGCGAGACCGCGGGCACCGCCGAGGGGCGCGGCCGCATCTCGCACCACGAATACTTTGCCCACGCGGTGAAAATGATCTACGCCCTGGTGGGCGAAGTCACCGAGCACGGCTGCGTGTTCCGTGTCGACCTGGCCCTGCGGCCCAACGGCAATTCGGGCCCGGCTGCCGTATCGCTCGCGGCACTGGAGGAGTACCTGCAGGTGCAGGGGCGCGAATGGGAGCGCTTTGCCTGGCTCAAGAGCCGCGTCGTGGCGCCGCGCGCGAGCATCACCGGCGAGGGCGTGCAGGCGCTGCGCGGCGTGGTGCTGCCCTTCGTGTTCCGCCGCTACCTGGACTACAGCGTGTTCGACGCACTGCGCGCCCTGCACCGCCAGATTCGCGAGCACGCGGCGCGGCGCAGCGCCGGCCACCCGGAGCGGGCCAACGACGTCAAGCTCTCGCGCGGCGGCATTCGCGAGATTGAATTTACCGTGCAGTTGCTGCAGGTGGTGCGCGGCGGCCAGTTCCCCGAACTGCGCCGGCGCCCCACGCTGGACGCGTTGCCGCGCATCGCCCAGGCCGGGCTGATGCCGCCAGAGACGGCCGAGGCGCTGGCGCGTGCCTATGTCTTCCTGCGCCGGGTAGAGCACCGCATCCAGTACCTGGACGACCTGCAAACGCACATCCTGCCGACGCGCGACGACGACCTGGCCTGGATTGCCGACACCTTGGGAAGTGCCAACTGCTGCGCTTTCCTGCACGAACTGGACGCGCACCGCGAACTCGTGGCAGAGGAGTTCGACAAGCTGCTCGGCGGTGAGGAGCGCGGTTGCAACGGCAAGCGCTGCACGCCGCGCAACGCAGCCGGCGAGGCCATGGCCAGCGCCCCCGACCTGGAAGGCCTGATCGAGGCGCTCCCCGGGCAGCTCCAAGAGCGCGTCGCCGAATGGCGCAGCAACCCGCGCGTGACCGCTCTGCGCCACGAGGCCCGCGTGCGCCTGCTGCGCCTGGTGCAGCGCACCGCCCAGTGGGTCACCGAGGGCCGCGTCAGCGAGGAAGCCGCCGTTCGCCTCGTCGACTGGCTTGAAACGCTGTTGCGCCGCGAGAGCTACCTGGCGCTGTTGCTGGAACGCCCGGCGGTGCACGAGCAGTTGCTGCACCTGCTGGGCGCCGCCCGTTGGCCGGCACGCTACCTGCAGCAGCACCCCGGCGTGATCGACGAACTGGCCGGCACCGAGATGCTGGCCGAGCGCTTCGTGGCGGCCGACTTTGAACGCGATTTGGAGCTGCGCCGCCACTCGCTGCAATCGACCCAGGAAGACGACGACGAAGCCTTGCTCGACCTGCTGCGCCGCGCCCACCACGCGGAAACCTTCCGCACCCTGGCGCGCGATCTGGAAGGCCGCATCACCGTCGAGCAGGTGGCCGACGACCTGAGCGCCCTGGCCGACAGCGTGCTGCGCCTGACCGCGCGCTGGTGCTGGGAGCGGCTGCGCGGCCGCCACCGCGAGGTGCCGCAGTTCGGCATCATTGGCTACGGCAAGCTCGGCGGCAAAGAGCTGGGCTACGGCAGCGACCTGGACATCGTGTTCGTTTTTGACGACGACGACGAGAACGCCCCCGAAATCTACGCCGCCTTCGTGCGCAAGCTCATCAACTGGCTCACCGTGAAGACCGGCGAGGGCGATTTGTTCGAAATCGACACCGCCCTGCGCCCCAACGGCAACTCAGGCCTGCTCGTCACGAGCTTCGAAGCCTTTGCCAACTACCAGGAACGGCGCGGCAGCAACACCGCCTGGACCTGGGAGCACCAGGCCATGACGCGGGCGCGCTTCGTGCTTGGCAGCCCCGAGCTGGAACGCCGCTTTGACGCGGTGCGCACCGCCGTGGTCACCGCCGAACGCGACCCCGTCGCGCTGGCGCAGGAAATCACCACCATGCGCGAACGCGTGCGCGCCGCCCACCCGGTGCCGGCGGGCAGCTTTGATGTGAAGCACAGCCAGGGCGGCATGGTGGACGCAGAGTTCGCGATGCAGTTTCTGGTGCTGTCGCAATCACGCACACACCACGCTCTGGTGGAAAACAAAGGCAATATCGCTTTGCTGCAGATCGCGGAAGACGCCGGCCTGCTGCCAGCAAGCGTGGGGGCAGCAGCCGGCGCCGCCTACCGGCGCCTGCGCCAGATACAGCACCGCGCGCGCTTGAACGAAGAGCCCACCCGCGTGCCGCCAGAGACCGTGCAAGCCGAACGCGAGGCCGTCCTGGCGCTGTGGGCTGCGGTATTCTCGGCATGACGGGCCGCACCCAAATAACTACAAAAATAATAGCTGCAAGCGCTTGATGGATAAGCGCTAGCGGCCAATTTTGCTAAAAACCTAGCCCCTTGGGCTGGCGCCTGCACCTGTTCGGCCCCCAGCGCCCCGCCCAACCCCGTTCGTTTGTATGAATGTCTTGCATTTTTGCCGGGCGCGCACCCTGCGCAGCGCCCTGGCGCTGTCCTTGCCGCTGGCGCTCGTCGCCTGCGCCGTGCAGCGCCCCGCCGCCCAGGTGGCCGCGCCCATGCCCACGGCCTGGCAAGCACCCCTGCCGCACCACGGTCAGCTGGCCGACCTGGAGCACTGGTGGGAGCGCCAGGGCGACCCGCTGCTGGTCGAGCTGATCGCGGCTGCACAAGCGGCCAGCCCCGATCTCGCACAGGCCCGCGCGCATCTGGTGCAGGCGCGCGCCGCACAGGCCGCCGCCCGGGCGGCATTGCTGCCCTCGCTCGATGGGCAGGCCAGCGCGAGCCGCGGTTTCAATGAGCAGGTGGAGGCCTTGGCCAGCACCGCACAGGCGGGCGTACAGGCGGGCTGGGAGATCGACCTGTTTGGCCGCAACGCCGCCGCCAGCGACGCGGCGCGCGAGCGCCTGGCCGGTGCCGGCGCCCAGTGGCACGAAGCGCGCGTGTCGGTGGCGGCCGAGGTGGCGCTGCAGGTCAGCGGCTGGCGCAGCTGCGTGCAGCAACTGGCCGTGGCGGCGTCCGACGCACGCTCGCGCGGCGAGACGGCGCGCTTGGCGCTGGCGAGCGAAAAGGCCGGCTTCACGGCGCCGGCCACGGCAGCCCTGGCCAGCGCCAGCGCTTCCGATGCCAAGGTACGCACCGAGCGCCAGCGCATGGAGTGCGAGATCAACCTGAAAACCCTGGTGGCGCTCACCGGCCTGGACGAGGCGGCGCTGCGCGAGCGGTTGGCCGCCGCACCGCCGCCGCACACGCCGCAGGCGCTGTTTGCCATCGCCACCGTTCCCGCGCAGGCGCTGGCGCAGCGCCCAGACGTCTATGCCGCCGAGCGCGAAGTCGCCGCGGCCAGCGCCGAGGTGGGGGGCGCGCAAGCCGATCGCTACCCACGCCTGAGCTTGAGCGGCTCCATCGGCCGTGGCTGGCTGCACACGGGCGGCACCAGCATCAGCAGCAACACCTGGTCCCTGGGGCCGCTGGCCCTGAGCCTGCCGATCTTCGACGCCGGCCGCCGTGCCGCGCAGGTGGACGCAGCCGTAGCGCGCTACGACGCGGCCGTGGTGCTCTACCGTGCCCAGGTGCGCAAGGCGGTGAGCGAGGTGGAGCAGGCGCTGGTTCAACTCGATAGCACCGAGACGCGCAGCACCGACGCACAGCAGGCGGCTGCCGGCTACCAGCGCTCGTTCGAGGCGACCGAGGCGCGTTGGCGCGCGGGCCTGGCCAGCCTGGTCGAGCTGGAAGACGCGCGCCGCACTGCACTCGCCGCGGATACCGCGCTGGTGGCTCTGCAGCAGGAGCGCATGGCCGCCTGGATTGCGCTCTACCGCGCCGTCGGTGGCGGCTGGGATGCCGGCGGGGCCACAACGCCCACGCCAATGCCCAATACCGCCAGATGAACCCCAGCCCAGCGCCCCAAAGCCTCTCTTCATTTGACCGCAGGAATGGACCTTCCATGCAGCCCAGGAAACTGACACTTTCGATCGCCGCCCTTGCCACGCTGTGCCTGCTGGCCACTGCGGGCGCACTGCTTGCGCCCCACGCCTCGCGCGCCGCCAGCGACGCGAAGGACGCGCCGGCCAGCGCCCCCCGACCAGCGCTTGCCGTGACGACCACGCAGGCCACCCGCTCGTCCATTGCCCTGCGCCTGCCGGCCAACGGCAATGTCGCCGCCTGGCAGGAGGCCAGCATTGGCGCCGAAAGCAATGGCCTGCGCTTGACGGAGGTGCGCGCCAACGTCGGCGACCAGGTGCGCGCCGGCCAGGTGCTGGCCGTGTTTGCCGCCGACACCGTGCAGGCCGACGTAGCGCAGGCGCGCGCCAGCCTGCTTGAAGCCAAGGCGAACGCGTTTGACGCCGCTGCCAATGCCGAGCGGGCGCAGACGCTGATTGCCTCAGGCGCGCTCAGCCAGCAGCAGATCGGCCAGTACGCCACCGCCTCGCAAACCGCGCAGGCGCGCGTGGAGGCCGCGCAAGCGATGCTGCACGCGCAGCAACTGCGCCTGCAGTACACCCGCGTGCTGGCGCCCGACAGCGGCGTGATTTCATCGCGCAGCGCCACCGTGGGCGCGGTGGTGGGCGCCGGCACCGAGCTGTTTCGCATGGTGCGCAAGGGCCGGCTCGAATGGCGCGCCGAAGTCAGCGCCAGCGATTTGCCGCGCCTGCACGCAGGCGATGAGGTCCGCGTGACGACCACCGCCGGGACGCAGGTGACGGGCCGCGTGCGCATGCTCGCACCCACGGTGGACCCCAAGACCCGCAACGCCCTGGTCTATGTGGACCTGCCGGCGCACGCGGACATCCGCGCCGGCATGTTTGCCCAGGGCGAGTTTGTGCTGGGCGCGCGCCAGGCGCTGAGCGTGCCGCAATCGGCCGTGGTGGTGCGCGACGGCTTCAGCCAGGTGTTTGAGGTGGGCGACGACCACCGCGTGGTCATGCGCCGGGTGCAGACCGGCCAGCGCGTGGGCGAGCGCATCGAGATCGTCTCGGGCCTGGAGGCGAGCGCGCGCATTGTGGTGCGCGGCGGCGCGTTCCTGAACGATGGCGATCTGGTGCGCACCACCGAAAATTCAGATCAAAACAAGCCTCCAGCGCTTATTGCACCTGCGCAAGCAGCTAGCAAATAAGGAGCATTCGCATGAACCTGTCTGCCTGGTCCATCCGCAACCCGATTCCTGCGGTCATGCTGTTTGTGCTGCTGACCCTGGCGGGTCTGCTGTCGTTCCGCGCCATGAAGGTGCAGAACTTCCCCGACATGGACCTGCCGGTGGTCGTGGTCACGGCCGTGCTGCCGGGGGCCGCGCCGGGCCAGCTCGAATCGGATGTGGCGCGCAAGATCGAGAACGCCATTGCCACCACGCAAGGGCTCAAGCACATCACCACCACGCTGACCGATGGCGTGGCGACCATCGCCGCCGAATACCAGTTGGAAAAACCGGTGCAGGAGGCGGTGGACGACGTGCGCTCGGCGGTCTCGCGCGTGCGCACCGACCTGCCAGCCGACCTGCGCGACCCCATCGTCGCCAAGCTCGAACTCTCGGCCCAGCCCATTCTGGCCTTCGCCATTGCCTCCAAGCGCATGGACGACGAGGCGCTGTCGTGGTTCGTGGACGACACGCTCACGCGCCGCCTGCTTGCCGTGCCGGGTGTCGGCGCGGTAAACCGCGTGGGCGGCGTGGCGCGCGAGGTGCGCGTGGCGCTCGACCCGCTCAAGCTTCAGGCTCTGGGCGCCACAGCGGCCGAAGTGTCGCGCCAGTTGCGCCAGGTTCAGATTGAAAGCGCTGGCGGCCGCGCCGACCTGGGCGGTGCCGAACAACCCGTGCGCACGCTGGCCACGGTGCAGACGGCGGGTGAACTTGCCGCGCTGGACATTCCGCTGGGCGACGGCCGCCATATCCGCCTCGACCAGGTCGCCACCATCCGCGACACCGTGGCCGAGCAGCGCACTGCCGCGCTGCTCGATGGCCAACAGGTCATCGGCTTTGAGGTCTCGCGCAGCCGGGGCGCGAGCGAGGTGGAGGTGGGCGCCGGCGTGCAGCGCGCACTTGACCAGTTGCTCGCCGAGCGGCCCGACCTGCAGCTCACCCGCACCGTGGATTTCGTGCAGATCGCCAGCGACGAGTACGACAGCTCCATGCACCTGCTGTACGAAGGCGCCCTCCTCGCCGTGGTGGTGGTGTGGCTGTTCCTGCGCAACTGGCGCGCCACCATCGTCTCTGCCGTAGCGCTGCCGCTGTCGGTCATCCCGGCATTCATCGGCATGCACCTGCTGGGGTTTTCGATCAACATCATCACGCTGCTGGCGCTCTCGCTGGTGGTGGGCATCCTGGTGGACGACGCCATCGTCGAGGTGGAAAACATCGTGCGCCATTTGCGCATGGGAAAAAGCCCTTACGAAGCCGCCATGGAAGCAGCCGACGAGATTGGCCTGGCCGTCATCGCCACCACCTTCTCGCTGATTGCGGTGTTCCTGCCCACGGCCTTCATGAGCGGCATTGCCGGGCGCTTTTTCAAGCAATTTGGCTGGACGGCGGCGCTGGCGGTGTTTGCCTCGCTCGTCGTCGCACGCTTGCTCACGCCCATGATGGCCGCCTACCTGATGAAGCCAGTCGCCGCACAGCAGCGCGAGCCGCGCTGGCTGGCCACCTACATGCGGGCCTCCGCCTGGTGCCTCCGGCACCGCGTGCTGACGATCGCGGGGGCGCTGGTGTTCTTTGTCGGCTCCCTCGCGCTGATCCCGCTGCTGCCGTCCGGCTTTATTCCCGCGGACGACAACGCCCAGACGCAGGTCAACCTTGAGCTGCCGCCCGGCAGCAGGCTCGCCGACACCCGCGCCGCCGTGGCGCAGGCGGCCGAGCGCGTGCAACGCGTGGGCCATGTACAAAGCATTTACACCACGATCGGTGGCGGTTCGGCAGGAACCGACCCCTTTGCCGGCGGCGGCGGTGCCGGCGACCCGCGCAAGGCCACGCTGACGCTGCGCCTGGCGCCGCGTGGCGAGCGCCCGCTCAAGCAGGAGATCGAGCAGCAGTTGCGGGCAGCCCTCGCTGACCTGCCTGGCGTGCGCGTAAAAATCGGTCTGGGCGGCTCGAACGACAAGTACGTGCTGGCGCTCGCCAGCGAAGACCCCCAGGCGCTGGCCAGCGCCGCGCGCTCGGTGGAGCAGGGCATACGCACCATCCCCGGCATTGGCGGGGTGAGCTCCAACGCCAGCCTGGTGCGCCCCGAGATCGCCGTGCGCCCCGACTTTGCCCGCGCCGCCGACCTGGGCGTCACCAGCAGCGCCATTGCCGAGACGCTGCGCGTGGCCACCGTGGGCGATTACGACCAGTACCTGCCCAAACTCAACCTGGCGCAGCGCCAGATTCCCATCGTGGTGCGGCTGAACGACACGGCGCGCGAAGACCTGTCGGTGCTGGAGCGCCTGGCGGTGCCCGGCGCCAATGGCCCGGTGCGCCTGGCCGAAGTCGCCATGCTGGAGGTCGCTGGCGGCCCGGCGGTGATCAGCCGCTACGACCGCGCGCGCAACGTCAACTTCGAGATCGAACTGGGGTCCCGGGGCCTGGGCGAAGTGACCGACGCGGTCAAAAACCTGCCCGCGGTGCGCAACCTGCCCGGCAGCGTGCGCCTGATCGACGTGGGCGACGCCGAGATGATGGGCGAGCTGTTTGCCAGCTTCGGCCTGGCCATGCTCACCGGCGTGGTGTGCATCTACATCGTGCTGGTGCTGCTGTTCAAGAATTTGCTACAGCCCGTGACCATTCTGATGGCCCTGCCGCTGTCGCTAGGCGGCGCCTTCGTCGGCCTCTTGATTGCGGGCAAGAGCTTTTCCATGCCGTCTTTGATCGGGCTGGTGATGCTCATGGGCATTGCCACCAAAAACTCCATCCTGCTGGTGGAATACGCCATCGTGGCGCGGCGCGGGCACGACGGAAGCGACGGCCGGCCGGCCGCCCTGGGCATGAGCCGCATCGACGCCCTGCTCGACGCCTGCCACAAGCGCGCCCGCCCCATCATCATGACGACGCTGGCCATGGGCGCCGGCATGCTGCCCATCGCGCTGGCGCTGGGCAGCGCCGACATGAGCTTTCGCTCGCCCATGGCGGTGGCGGTGATTGGCGGGCTGCTGACCTCGACCGTGCTCAGCTTGCTGGTGGTGCCGGCCGTGTTCACCTACATCGACGATCTGGGGCAGTGGCTGCGCCACCAGCTAACGCGCAGCCGGCCAAAACAGCCCGATCCCTCCCCGGGGTTGCGCGTGCGCCAGGCGCCTGCCGACCAATAGAGCAAATTGCCTGCAAGCACAGGCGCTATTGCGCGCCTGAGCGGCAGGTGGAGGTTTCATAATGTGACGCTCCACCATGAACCTTGTCGCCCTCAACCCCGACTCGCTTGCACTCGGCCAACCCCTGCCCTTTGCGCTCAGGGGTGCCGACGGCACCCTGCTGGCCAATAAGGGCTATGTGCTGCGCAAACAGGACGAGGTGGACCTGCTGCTTGAGCGCGGCGTGCAGTTGTGCGTGGACATCGAGGAATCCGGCGAGAGCTACCGCGCCTACCTCGGCCAATTGCAGCAAATGCTGATATCGGACACGTCGCTGGGCGAAATCGCGGCGATGAAGATCGACGGCTCGGCCCATGCCAACACCGCCCGTGCGCGCCAGGGACCGGTGGATTGGCCCGAGCTGCAGTGGTCCACCACGCAACTGCTCGGCAGCCCCAATGCGGCGGATTTCAGCGCGCGCTTTCTGGCTTTGCAAGGCGAAGTCGCACGCGCCTGCCTGCAAGCGCCGGACGCCACCCTGCTGGCGCTGATCCAGCGCTCCAGCGATGAGACGCGCATCTACAGCGCCACGCATGTGCTGCTGGTGGCCAGCGTGTGCATGCTCGTCGCGCGCGACGGCCTGCGCTGGAGCAGCGAGCAGGTCGAACGTGCCGGTCGCGTGGCGCTCTCCATGAACATTTCGATGACCGAGCTGCAAGACCGGCTGGCCCAGCAAAACGGGCCCCTCTCCGCTGCCCAGATCGCCCAGATCCAGGACCATGCGGAGCGGTCGGCCACGCTGCTCGCGGCACTTGGCGTCTCGGACCCCCTATGGCTGGACGCCGTGCGCCAACACCACGACCGCGCGCCCGGGCCGCTCGCCGGGCGCAGCAAAGCTGGGCAAATCGCCCGCCTGGTGCAACGCAGCGATATTTTTGCTGCCCGGCTGGCACCGCGTGCCGGGCGCACGCCCATGACCGTCACCGCTGCCATCAAGGCTTGTTACTACGATGAAAATCGCCAGGTCGACGAGGCCGGCGCCGCCATGCTCAACACTCTGGGAATCTACCCACCCGGCGCACTGGTGAAGCTGGCGAGTCAGGAAATCGGCGTGGTGCTCAAACGCGGCGCCACGCCCACCACGCCGCGCGTGGCGGTGGTGCGCAGCCGCAGCGGCATGCCCACCGGCGAGCTGATTCGGCGCGATACGGCGCAGGAAAATTGGCGCATCACCGGCGTGGTCAGCCAGCAGGAACTGCGCATGCGGCTGCCCATCGACCGCCTCGCCGCCATGGTGTAACCGCGGGCCCCGTCACCGGGTGTTGGCGACCCGCCAGTCTGCCAGTGCCTGTGCAACTGCTTCCAGCTCGCGCACCAAGTCCACTCCGGCCGCCTCGTCGGGTATCACGCCTGCACCCTGCCCGCCCGCCCACAGCCGGGCCGGCATAGGCAACTGCGCGCGCAGCTCGCGCAAGCCTGCGCGTACCTGGGCGGGCGCCAGGACACCACTGAAACTCAGCGCCACGATGTCCGCGCGAAACGCCTGTGCGGCGCGAACGATGTCCACATGCGGGGTCTGCGTTCCCAGCGACAGGCACAAGCAGCCCTGGAGCGCCAGCACCGCCTCAAGCATCAGCAGCCCCAGGCCATGCTGTTCCTGGGTGAAGGTTGTCAACAGCACCCTCGGCGTTCCTGCTGCTGCCGTCGCGGGAACGCTGGCAATGGCGCCGCGCAGGACACCCGTCACGCACTCGGTATAGAGGTGCTCCTCGAACACCTGAAAGCGCCCCTGCAGCCAGGCCAGGCCGACCTCGCGCGTCAAAGGGGCGACGAGCTGCAGTACGCAGCCCTGAAGTCCCAGTGTCAGCACGGCGCGCGTGAGCTGCTCACGCAGCGCCGCCACGTCGTGCGCAGCGATCAGATCCAGGCATTGCGCCACCAGCACACCCTGGGCCGCCACGGCGGGCAAAGCGCGCGCGCTGCGGCCGGTGCGCGATGCCGGCGCGGGAGTCCGCACGGCGGCAGAGGCCAGCAGGACGGCCAGTTCGTCCGCCCCCAACGCCACCACCTTGCCCGGCCGGTGCCCGGCATGGATCAGACGCCGCAACTGCCGCAGGCGCTCGACCTGCGCCGCCGGGTAGAGGCGCTCACCCTGCGCATCGCGCAAGGGCGCCGGGAAACCGTAGCGCCGCTCCCACATGCGCAAGGTGTCTTTGGACAGGCCGCTCTCGCGCTCCACCGCTGCAATGGAATAGGCGGCGGGAATCTCTGGACAGGGCAAGGGTGGAGGGTTCACGGGACAACAGGTTGGCGCGCAGACATCGGCGAATCCAGTGCTGCACCACCCGCGTATTGGACATGGCGGAGGTCCGGCAGAGTTAGACAAAATATGGTTAAATTCTACATGTGTCTTAGACAAATAGGTTAGACAAATGAAATTTTTTCCCTTTCCCCGAAGTGCTGCGGCTTTCGCCCTCGGCCTGCTTGCCGGCGTGTCCAGCCCTGCCGCGACGCCAGCGCCCAGCCAAGCGGTCGCGGCTACTGAGACACCGGCTTCCTGCCCGCCGTTGCTGCGGCACAGCTTCAACCGTTTGCAGGACGAAAAACCTCAAGCGCTTTGCCAGTACGCGGGCAAGGTGCTGCTGGTGGTGAACACGGCCAGTTACTGCGGCTTCACCGGGCAGTACGCAGGGCTGGAAGCGCTGTACGCGCGCTACCGGGACCGGGGCCTGGTGGTGCTGGGTTTTCCCTCCAACGACTTTGCCCAGGAGAGCGGCGACAACCGGCAGATCGCCGACTTCTGTGAAAACACCTACGGCGTGAAATTTCCCATGTTTGCCAAGAGCAGCGTGGCGGGTGCGCAGGCCTCGCCGTTCTACCGCGAATTGGCCGCGCAGAGCGGTCAGCCACCCCGCTGGAATTTCTACAAGTACCTGATCGGCCGGGACGGCCGCGTGGTGGACGCCTTTGCCAGCATGACGGGCCCGGACAATGCCCGCCTGGTGCGTTCTCTGGAGTGGCAGCTGGCCACCCCCATGCCCCGGAGTGCGCCATGACGGCAGGCACAATTTGTTGTCTTTGCCAGAAAAATTTGCGGAACTTCCCCGCAAGGCACACACTCCATGCAGAACGCTGGTGCATTGTGCGCAGTGTTTTCTTAGTGTTGCGAAGCCTTTCGACTCCCCGTGGGTCGATTGAAATCCCGAGGCGCTTCTCCTCCCTCCCTCTCTTCTTCGCGTCGGGACGCTTCGCAACTTTTTTCTTCTTCATGGCTGGGTCTCCTGAGCGGAGGCCGGCATGAGAATCGCCATCGTTGGCGCCGGGATCGCCGGCCTCGCGGCCGCGCACCGCCTGGCGCCCCATGTCGCCACCACGCTGTTCGAAGCGGACGATCATTTCGGGGGCCACGCGCACACCGCCAACGTCACGCTGCCAGGCGAAGGCGGCCTGGTGACGCATGGCGTGGACACCGGCTTTCTGGTGCTCAACGAGCGCACCTATCCCACCCTGCTGGCGCTGTTTGCCGAGCTGGGGGTGGTCACCGCGCCCTCCGACATGTCGTTCTCGGTCCAGGTGCCGCGCGTGCATGGCGCCAATCCCCTGGAATGGAGCGGCAGCAGCCTCGCCAGCGTCTTCGCCCAGCGCCGGAACCTGGTCAGCCCGCGCTTTCTCGGCATGCTGGCCGATCTGCTGCGCTTCAACCGGGTGTGCACCCGGCTCGCCGAGGCGAGCCAGGAGCGTGCGCTGGCGCAGCCATTGGGCGATTTTCTCGCCGAGAACCGCTTGGGCGAGGCGTTCCGGGACTGGTATCTGCTGCCCATGCTGGGCTGCATCTGGAGCTGCCCGACAGACCAGATGCTCAAGTTCCCCGTGGCGACCATGATCCGCTTCTGCCACAACCACGGTTTGCTGCAAATCACCGGCCGGCCGCAGTGGTTCACCGTAGCCGGGGGTTCCCGCAACTACGTGCGGAAGATCGTCCAGGGCCTGCCCGATGCGCGCTGTAACACCCCCGTGCGCCGCATCGAACGCGACGCTGCCGGCGTGCGCATCGCCACCGACCACGGCACGGAGCACTTTGACCGACTGGTGCTGGCGACGCACAGCGACCAGGCACTGGCGCTGCTCGCCCAACCCAGCGCGCAGGAGCGCGCCTTGCTCGGCGCCATTCGCTACCAGGCCAACCGCGCCGTGCTGCACACCGACACCCGCGTGCTGCCGCAGCGCCGCGCTGCCTGGGCAGCCTGGAACTACGAGCGCGCGCCCCAGGTCCGGCTGGAATCGGCGCGCGTCTGCCTGCACTACCTGATCAACCGCCTGCAGCCCCTGCCGTTCGCCCAGCAGGTGGTCGTCTCGCTCAACCCGGTCGGCACCATCGCGCCCGAGCAGGTGCTGGGCGAATACGCGTACGACCACCCGGTGTTCGACGCGGCAGCGATCCGCGCACAGCGCCAGTTGGACAACCTGCAAGGCCGGCAGCACACCTGGTTTGCCGGCGCCTGGGCAGGCTATGGTTTCCATGAGGACGGACTGAAATCCGGCCTGGCGGCGGCAGAGGGCGTGCGCGCCAGTCTGCCCGGCACACTGGCGGAGGCCGCATGACCACCCCCAGCACGGCGGCACCGCGGGAGTTTTCCAGCCCCGGCGCGGCCTGCGCCCCGGCACGGCCGCTCATCGGCTTTGGCCAGGTGCGCCACACGCGCCTGCGGCCCAAGCAGCACCGCTTCAGTTACGCGACATTTTTTCTGCTGCTGCCAATGCGCGCGCTGGCCCGGGGCACCGATGCGGGAGCACTGGCGGTGAACCGGCGCGGCGCGATCAGCTTTCACGATGTGGACCACGGCGATGGCCGCCCCGCCGCGTCGGGCGGCGCGCTCGCCTGGCTGGACGCGTTGCTGCACGCGGAGGGAATCGACGACGCCAGCGGCGAAGTCTGGCTGCACTGCTACCCCCGCGTGCTGGGCTACACCTTCAAGCCGGTGAGTTTCTGGTACTGCGAGCGCGCCGACGGCAGCCTGCGGGCCATCGTCGTCGAGGTGAACAACACCTTCGGCGAGCGCCACTGCTATTTGCTCGACGAACCCGCCTGGGGCAAAGAGCTGCGGGCGGAAAAGGTGTTCCACGTCTCGCCGTTTTGCGACGTCGCGGGCCGCTACCGCTTGCGCTTTCTGTTCAGCGAAAAAGACGGCGTGCTGCGTACCGTGGCGCGCATCGACCACGACGACACGGCCGGCGCGCTCATCGAGACCAGCGTCAGCGGCGCGCTCGAACCGGCCACCCGCGCGACGCTGCGCCGTGCGCTCTGGCGCTACCCGGTGATGACGCTCGCCGTCATCGCCCGCATCCACTGGCAGGCGCTGCGTCTGTGGACCCTGCGCGTGGGCTTTCGCAGCAAACCAGCGCCGCCGCCGACGCCCATCAGCCACCAGCAATACCCCCAGCACCGGGAAGCGAGGAGACAGCCATGAACACCACCACCGCCAACCCCCTCGCCCTGCCGCCCGGCATTCCCGCCGCAGCGCGCACCGTGCTGCGCCTGCTGGCACGCCTGCAGCACGGCAGCCTGACGCTGCAACTGCCGGACGGCGCCCTGCGCCATTTCGGCCCCGGCGGTGCGCCGCATGGCGCCATCGTGCTCCACAACTGGAAGGTCTGCGGCGCGGCACTGCGCTCGGGCGACATTGGCTTTGCCGAGAGCTACATCGCAGGAAACTGGAGCACGCCGCATCTGACCGACCTGCTCAAGCTCCTGATCGCCAACCGGCATGCCGTGGAAAGCGTGGTCTACGGCAGCTGGGCCGGGCGCCTGGCCTCGCGCCTGCGCCATTTGCTGCGCCGCAACACGCGCGCCGGCAGCAAAAAGAACATCCACGCCCACTACGACCTGGGCAACGCCTTCTACCAGCTCTGGCTCGACGAGACGATGAATTACTCGTCGGCGCTGTTCTCCGGCCCCGAGGCTACGCAGGATTTGCACGCCGCTCAGCAGGCCAAGGTACGCCGCGCCCTGCTTGAAACGCGCGTGCAGCCGGGCGAGCGGGTGCTGGAGATTGGCTGCGGCTGGGGGGCTCTCGCCGAAATGGCGGCGACCGAGTTTAGCGCCAGCATTACCGGCGTCACGCTCTCGACCGAGCAGCTGGCCTTTGCCAATGCACGGCTCGAACGGCTCGGCGTGCCCGCTGCGCAGCGCGATTTGCGCCTGCAGGACTACCGCGACATAGCCGATGCACCGTTCGACGCCATCTGCTCCATCGAGATGGTGGAAGCCGTAGGGCTCGAGTACTGGCCCACCTACTTCCAGGCCGTCGCGCGCCTGCTCAAACCCGGCGGGCGCGCCTGCATCCAGAGCATCGTCATCGACGACCGCTTGTTCGAGCGCTACATCGGCTCGACCGATTTCATCCAGCAGTACATCTTCCCCGGCGGCTGCCTGCCCTGTCCGCGCGAGTTCCGCCGCGAAGCCGAGGCGGCCGGTCTCACCGTGACCGAGGAACTGGCCTTTGGCTTTGATTACGCCGAGACGCTCAAGCGCTGGCGCGAGCGCTTCATTGCCGAGCGCGCGCAGATCCTGCGCCAGGGCTTTGACCAGCGCTTCCTGCACATCTGGGAGTTCTACCTGGCCTACTGCGAAGCCGCGTTTGCCATGGGCGACATCGACGTGGTGCAGTACACCCTGCACAAGAGAAAACTATGAAAACCATAGCTGCTAGCGCTTACCAAATAAGCGCCAGAGGCCTTTTTCTCTTATTTTTTCAGGCGACAGCACTCGCCAGCGGCACCCCGCACACGCCCCTGGCGGGGGCGCACCTTGCAGGCAGCGGCACGCTGCGCTTCCTCGGCATGGAGGTGTACCAGGCGAAGTTGTGGGTACAGCCCGGCTTCACCCCGCGCACCTGGACCCACCAGAGCCTGGCGCTGGAACTGCGCTACGCCCGTGGATTCTCGGCCCGTGCGATCGCCGGGCGCTCCCTCGAAGAAATGCAGCGCCAGCAAGCGCTGACCGAAGCACAAACCGGGCACTGGCAGGCACAGCTCGCGGCGCTGCTGCCCGACGTGGCGGCGGGCGACCGCCTGGTCGGCTTGTACCAACCAGGCCAGGGCGTGCGCTTTCTCTTTAACGGCCAGCCCCGCGGACAGATCGACGACCCGCTGTTTGCCCGCCTCTTCTTTGGCATCTGGCTGTCGCCCCAAACTTCGGAGCCCACGCTGCGCGCGGCGCTGCTGGCGACGCCGTAATCACTCCGCGTTTTCATGTCCCACTCAGCCGAGTTCAGCCGCCGCCAGCTGGCCAGCTACAGCCTGCTGGCCCTGCCGCTGGCGTTCGCCGCGCTGCCGCTCTACGTGCTGCTGCCCAATCTGTACGCGCGCGAATTTGGCATGCCGCTGGCGACGCTGGGCGCGGTGCTGCTCGCGGCGCGGGCTTTCGATGCGTTGACCGACCCGCTGCTGGGGCGCCTGGCCGACCGGCTTGGGAGTGGCCCGGCGCGCTGGAGCCTGGCGGCCGGCGCGCTTTCGGCCCTGTTGCTCGCGCTGGGCATGGCAGCGCTGTGGTTCCCGCTGCCGCGCACGCCGCTCGCGCTGGCCGCCTGGGCCTTCGCCGGACTGGTGCTCACCAGCGCCGCCTGGAGCCAGCTCGGCATCAGCCACCAGGCCTGGGGGGCGCGTCTCGGACAAAGCGACTTGCAACGCGGACGCATCATGGCCTGGCGCGAATCGGCGGGCCTGGCTGGCGTGGTGCTGGCATCGCTTCTGCCATTGCTGGCTGGCTTGTGCGCGGCGCTGGTGGTGTTCTGCACGCTGCTCCTGCTGGGCTGGCTGGCCTGGACGCGCGCGCCCCAGCCCACTGCGGCCGTCCCCACGGGTCCTGAACCGCGGGCCGCGCTGTGGCAGCCCTGGCGCGTGCGCGCCTTCCGGCGGCTGCTGCTGGTGTTTCTGGTGAGCGGCATCGCCAGCGCCATTCCGGCCACGCTGGTGCTGTTCTTCGTGCAGGATGTTCTGCAAGTCCCTGGGATGCAGGAGCCCTGGTTCCTCGCCACCTACTTTCTCTGCTCGGCCCTCTCCATGCCGCTGTGGCTGCGGGCGGTGGCGCGCTTTGGCCTGGCGCCCAGTTGGCTGGCCGGCATGCTGCTGGCCGTGGCGGCATTTGCCTGGACGGCGCTGCTGGGCACGGGCGACGCTACTGCCTTTCTGGTGGTCTGCGCGCTCTCGGGCGCAGCCTTGGGCGCTGACCTGGCATTGCCCAGTGCGCTGCTGGCCGGCGTGGCAGCCGCGCAAAGCGAAGGCAGTCAGCACGAAGGCGCCTACTTTGGCTGGTGGAACCTGGCGGCCAAACTCAACCTGGCGCTGGCCGCTGGCCTGGCTTTGCCGCTGCTCTCCGCCCTGGGCTACGCGCCGGGCGCACGCGACGCCGCCGCATTGCATACCCTCAGCTTCGCCTACGCCCTGCTGCCCTGCGCCCTCAAACTGGCCGCTGCGGCGGCCCTCTACGCACTGGTGCTGCGCGCAGGCAACACCGCGTCCATGCCCGTTCAAAGGAAATTCACATGATGCAAAGACGCCACTGGCTAGGCGCCGCCCTCGCCGCCCCGCTGTTGCTGCAGGGCTGCGGCACGCAGAAACTGGCCGACTACTCGGCGGAAAAGCCGGTGCTCGACCTGTCGCAGTATTTCAACGGCACGCTCGACGCCTGGGGCATTTTCCAGGACCGCAGCGGCCAGGTGGTGCGGCGCTTCACCGTGGTGATGGTGTGCAGCTGGCACGAGGACGAAGGCACGCTGGACGAGCGTTTCACCTACTCGGACGGCAAAACAGAGCAGCGCATCTGGCACCTGCACCGCCACGCGAACGGCCAGTACACCGGAACGGCCGCTGATGTGGTGGGCGAGGCCAATGGGCAAACGCAGGGCAACGCTTTTCACTGGAACTACACGCTCAATCTGCCGGTGGACGGGCGCACCTACGAGGTGCAGCTCGACGACTGGATGTACCTGATGGACGACCGCGTCATGCTCAACCGCGCCCGCATGAGCAAATTCGGCGTGCACCTGGGCGACCTGACGCTCTCGTTTACCAAGCGCGCGCCATGAGCCTGAACCCCCGCATTGCCGACTGGACCGGGCGCCGCGTCTGGATCATCGGCGCGTCCAGCGGCATCGGCCGCGCCACCGCCGCCCTGCTTCACGCACGCGGGGCGCAGGTGGTGGTGTCGGCCCGGGGCGAATCGGCGCTGAACCAGTTCACGCAAGCGCACCCCGGCAGCGTGGCGGTGGCGCTCGACAGCACCGATGCGAAAGCCGTGCAGGCCGCAGCGGATGGCCTGCGGGCGCAAGGGCCGTTGCACCTCGTCTGCTATTGCGCCGGGATCTACGAGAGCCAGAGTGCTGCCGACTTCGATCTCGCGGCCATGCTGCGCCACGACGATGTCAACTACCGCGGCGCCCTCAATGTGCTCGCGGCGGTATTGCCCGCCCTGCTGGTCGCCGCCCTATCGGGCTCCGCCGCGCATATCTGCCTGGTCAGCAGCGTCGCTGGTTTTTGCGGCCTGCCGCGCAGCCTGGCCTACGGGCCGACCAAAGCGGCACTGACCCACTTGGCGCAAGGGCTGTACCTGGATCTGCACGCCAGAGGCGTCGGGGTGAGCGTGGTGCACCCAGGTTTTGTGGCCACGCCGCTCACCGCGAGCAACCCCTTTCCCATGCCGGCGCTGACCACGCCGGAAGCGGCAGCGCAGGCCATCGTCCGCGGCTGGGAGCGCGGGCAGTTCGAGATGGACTTCCCGCGCCGCTTCACGCTGGCGATGAAGTTGCTGCGCTTAATGCCCTATGGGCTGTTCTTTCCGGCCGTGCGCCGGCTGACGGGGCAGGCATGAGGCCCGGCACCCTGGCACCCCCGGACGCCATGGCCCGCGCGGTGGCCTTTTTCGAGCACCTGGAACCTGCGCACCTGGCCGCGCTGGACCTGATCTACGCGCCCAACGCAACATTCAAAGACCCGTTCAACGAGGTGCAGGGGCTGCGTGCCATTGGCGGCGTCTTCGAGCACATGTTTGCCACGCTGGACGCGCCGCACTTTGTCGTGACCGGCCGCGTGCTGCAAGGCAGGGCCTGCTTTCTAACTTGGGATTTCTGCTTTCGGATGCGCCGTTTCAGGCGCGGACAGGATCAGGTGATTCGCGGTGCCTCGCAGCTGGTGTTCGACGAACAGGGCCGCATCACGCTGCACCGCGACTACTGGGACGCGGCGGAGGAGCTGTATGAAAAGCTGCCACTGCTGGGGCCGCTGATGCGCTGGCTCAAGCGCCAGGCGCGCAGCTGATTCCAGCGCAGCTCAGGCAGGCGCTGTCTCAATAAAGCTGGCGCGCGCAGCAAGCTTGTCCTGCAGGCGCGCGAGGTTGGCGTGTTCGGTGCGCCAGGCAATTTCTGGAAAGCGAAACTCGAGCCAGCCCAGCGCGCAGCCCACGGCGACATCCGAGAGCGACAAGTGGATGCCGCTGCAGAAGGCCTTGTCGCCCAGGCCCTTGCTCATGGCGTGCAGCGCGGCCTGCACCTTGCCGAGTTGCCGATCCATCCAGGCCTGGCTGCGCTGGGCCTCCGTGCGACCGGCAAACGTGCGCTCCAGCCGCACCAGGATGGCCGCGTCGAGCAGGCCGTCGGCCAGCGCTTCCCAGGTTTTGACTTCGGCGCGCTCGCGGCCCGAGGCAGGAATGAGCTTGCCAACGGGCGAGAGGGTGTCGAGGTATTCGACGATGACGCGCGAATCGAACATGGCGTCCCCCCCGTCCAGCACCAGGCAGGGCACCTTGCCCAGCGGGTTGGCAGTCGCAATGGTGCTGTCGTCCGCCCAGACGCTGTCCTCGACGAAGCGGTAGTCGAGCTTCTTCTCGGCCATCACTACGCGCACCTTGCGCACGTAGGGGCTGGTGGTCGATCCGATGAGTTTCATGGTGGGTTCCGTGGTGCGGGGCGGGCACCGGTGTAAGCCAAACTGGCAAGCAGATTCCATTCTATCGAGCGCTCCTGACTGCGGCCGTAAGGTGTTGGCTGCCGCCTACAATCGGCCGCCATGAACGCCTCGACCACGAACTTCTCGCCCATTACCGCCCTCTCGCCGCTGGACGGCCGCTACGCCGCCAAATTGGCACTGCTGCGCCCCATCATGAGCGAGCACGGCTACATGCAGCGGCGCGTGCAGGTGGAGATAAGCTGGTTCATTGCCCTCTCGGACGCCGGTTTTGCCGAGTTCAAGCCGCTGACCACCGGCGCACGCGCCTACCTGCTGGGGCTGGTGAAGAACTTCTCCGAAGCCGATTCGACGGCCATCAAGGAGATCGAGAAAACCACCAACCACGACGTGAAAGCGGTGGAATACTGGATCAAAAGCAAATTCGAAGCCCGGCCCGAGCTGGAAAAAGCCGCCGAATTCGTGCACTTCGCCTGCACCAGCGAAGACATCAACAACACCAGCCACGCCCTGCAGTTGCGCTCGGGCCGCGACCAAGTCCTGCTGCCGGGGCTGGACCGCATCGTCCTCAAGCTGCGCGAGATGGCGCACCTGTACGCTGCCGTGCCCATGCTCAGCCGCACCCACGGCCAGACCGCCAGCCCCACCACCGTGGGCAAAGAGCTGGCCAACGTGCTGGTGCGCCTGCAGACGGCGGCCGAGCGCATCGCCAGTGTGAAGATTCTGGCCAAGATGAACGGCGCGGTCGGCAACTACAACGCGCACCTGGCCGCCTGGCCCAGCTTTGACTGGGAGGCGTTCAGCAAAAGCGTGGTGGAAACGCCGGAACCCGTTGGCCTGGGCCTGACGTTCCAGCCGTATTCCATTCAGATCGAGCCGCACGATTACATGGCCGAGCTGTTCGACGCCGTGGCGCGTGCCAACACCATCCTGATCGACCTCTCGCGCGACATCTGGGGCTATGTGTCACTGGGTTACTTCAAGCAGCGCCTCAAAGCCGGTGAGATTGGCTCGTCCACCATGCCGCACAAGGTCAACCCGATCGACTTCGAAAATGCAGAAGGCAACCTGGGCCTGGCCAACGCGCTGCTGCGCCACCTGTCGGAAAAGCTCCCCATCAGCCGCTGGCAGCGCGACCTGACCGACAGCACCGTGCTGCGCAACATCGGCGTGGCCATGGGCTATGCCACGCTGGCCTACGTATCGCTGCTGACCGGCCTGAACAAGCTCGAACTGAACGAGGCCACCCTGGCCGAAGACCTGGACGCTGCCTGGGAAGTGCTGGCCGAACCCATTCAGACCGTCATGCGCCGCTACGGCGTGCCCGGCGCCTACGAGAAACTCAAGGAAGTCACCCGTGGGCAAAGCGTGACACGCGAGGCGCTGCACGGCCTGATTGCGTCGCTGGAAATCCCGCAGGCCGAAAAGGACCGGCTGCTCGCCATGACGCCCGGCAGCTACACGGGCATGGCGGTGGCGCTGGCGCGGCGGGTGTAGGGCTGGAATTTGAAGTCTTTTTGGCTTCTAACGCTTATCCGGTAAGCGCTAGAAGCTATTATTTTTGAAGTTTCCAATCTCCGTGCAGGCTCCCATGCACAGAGCGGCCAAGCAGCAAATCTATACAAATTGAAGATTGTTTCTTCTGTTTGTATAATTCAACATGCTTGACCGACGCCTTTCTTCCACCCTCCAGCGGCTGGCATACGCGTTCCCGGTGGTCGCCATCACCGGCCCGCGCCAGTCGGGCAAGACCACGCTGGCGCGGGCACTCTTTGCCGATAAGCCCTATGTCAGCCTCGAAGACCCCATTGAGCGCGCCTTTGCCGAAGAAGATCCGCGTGGTTTTCTGGCGCGGTTCAAAGGCGGAGCGGTGTTCGACGAAGCCCAGCGCTGGCCCGCGTTGTTCTCGCATCTGCAAGGCCTGGTGGACGCCGACCGCACGCCAGGGCGTTTCATTCTCACGGGCTCGCAGCAGTTCGGCTTGCTGGCCGGCGTCACGCAGTCGCTCGCGGGCCGCGTTGGCATGACGCGGCTGCTGCCTCTGGCGGCCAGCGAGCTTGCGGGCGTGGCGGACGGCACGCTGGCGCTCGATGATGTGCTGTGGCGCGGCGGCTACCCGGCGCTGCATATCCAGGCCGTGGCGCCGGGCGACTGGTACGCCAGTTACGTAGCCACCTACCTGGAGCGCGACGTGCGCCAGGTGCTCAAGGTGCAGGACCTGGGCACGTTCCAGCGTTTCGTGCGGCTGTGCGCCGGGCGCTGCGGGCAACTGCTCAACCTCAACGCGCTTGCCGGCGAGGCCGGCATCACCCACACCACCGCGCGCGCCTGGCTTTCGGTCCTCGAATCGAGCGATGTGGCCTATCTGCTGGCCCCCTACCACCGCAATTTCGGCAAACGGCTGGTCAAGACGCCCAAGCTGTATTTCGTGGACACGGGCCTGGCGAGCTGGCTGCTGGGCATCCGCGCGGCAGACATGCTGGCCCTGCACCCGATGCGCGGCGCCTTGTTTGAAAACTGGGTGGTGACCGAGCACCTCAAGGCGCGCTGCAATGCGGGCGAGAGCGCAGACCTGTATTTCTGGCGCGACAACAACGGCGTCGAAGCCGACCTGCTGTACGAAGTGCAGACCAAGCTGCAGACCATTGAGATCAAGTCCGGCCAAACGCCCACCAGCGACTACATCCGCGCCGGGCAGAAATCGGCCCGCTTTGCGCAGGACGAAGCCCTGACCCCACGCCTCATCTATGGTGGCGATGCCTCTTTTGTGCGCAGCGGTGTCGACGTGCGCGGCTGGCGCACGCTCGGCGCAGCCGATTTCACCGTCCCTCTTTCCTGACCCCCTTTTTCAAAACTGCCCGCATGGCCACCAAATCCACCATCTTCAAGGCTCATCTTTCGATCGCCGACATCGACCACGGCTACTACGCCGACCATGCGCTCACCCTGGCCCGCCACCCGAGTGAGACCGACGAACGGATGATGGTGCGCCTCGCCGCCCTGGCGCTCAACGCGCACCTGCTGCAGGACCTGTGCCATGGAGACGCCGCCCTGGCCTTTGGCGCGGGCCTTTCGGATCCGGACGACCCGGACGCCTCGCTGACCGATTTCACCGGCAGGAAGCGCGTCTGGATCGAAGTCGGCCAGCCCGAGGACAAACCCCTCACCCGCGCCTGCAGCAAGGCCGATGTGGTCAAGGTGTATGCCTTTGGCCACGCCGCCGACATCTGGTGGCGCGGCATCGAAACCAAGCTCACGCGCCTGGCCAAGCTGGAGGTCTGGCGCCTGCCGGCCGAGCAGGCGCAGGAACTGGCCACCCTGGCCGAGCGCAGCATGCAGCTGCAAGCGACGGTGCAGGAAGGCGCCATCACGCTCAGCAGCCAGCGCGCCAGCGTGCACATCGAGCCGCTGCGCTGGAAGTAGGCGGTTCCTACAGCGGTGGCATCAGAGCGCCGCAGTTCCAGCACTGCTCGAAGCCGCCCTCCACCAGCTCACCACAGGCCGGGCAGTGCCAGCGGCGCTGCGGCAGATTGCGCAGTGCTTCGAGCAGCGCCAGCGCACGCTCCTTGTGCTCAACGTGGTCGAGCCAGATCTCGGGCAGACATTCGTGCGGCGGCAATTCCCCGGCCACCGCACTGAGGTACAGGCGCTGGACGGTCGCCGGCATGCCACCTTCGCACAGCAGGTCGGCCCACAGGGTCGCCAGGGCGGCATTGGGAGCGCGGGTGAGGCGGTGCATGTGAAGATTCTGGGTGGGTGGCGGTGTTGCGCTGGGGCACCACACGATAGCAGTGCCTTCGATGATGCGCCTGCGATACGGCAAAGGCACTGGCGCCGCGAAAAGCCTGCATTCCTACACCACGCCCCCGGCGAGCGGTGCTACAAAGACGGATGCCCAATGACCGCCGCCTCAAAATTGGTTTGTCCGCCTGTTTTCAGTACGCGGACCCCACACGCCCCATGTTCACCGGCAAAACCCTGCAGTATGTAGAGCAGTCGATTGCGCACTGGATCATGTCGGCTGGGGCCATGGTGGTGATGGTGCCCTGCCCCGTTGGCGAGACCGCGCGGGGAGACGCGACGCTGGACCATTACGCACAATGGCTGGACGGCGTCGTCATGCACGGCGGGGCGGATGTCTGGCCCGGCAACTACGGCGAGGAGCCCCTGCGCGAAGAGTGGGTGGGCGACCGGCTGCGCGATTTGTACGATTTGGCCGTGGTCAAGGCGTTCGCTCAAGCCGGCAAGCCCATTTTTGGCGTCTGCCGTGGCCTGCAACTGATCAACGTGGCCTTCGGCGGTGCGCTGTACCAGGACCTGCAGGTCCAGCACCCCGGCGCCCAGCAGCACCGCAACGCCACCGCCTACGACCAGCATTTTCACGAAATCAACATCGTGCCCGGGACGCACCTGGCAGAGCTGTACCCCGGCAAGCTGCACGCAAAAGTCAACAGCATTCACCACCAGGGGATCAAGCGTGTGGCGCCCGACTTTGTCGTCGAAGCACTGAGCGAACCCGATGGCGTGCCCGAGGCGATACGGCTAAAACCTGCGCGCGGGCGCGGCTACATTGCAGCGACCCAGTGGCATCCAGAGTTCCACAAAGCCGGGGCGCATACCCTGGATGACAGGGCCATCCTGAACGATTTTCTGGCTGCGTGTACCACTGTGCGGGAGCAGGCTTCGCCCACCCACGGCCCGCTGGCGCTGCGCGCTCGCGCCGGGGAACTGGTGCGTCGGGCGTTCAAACGCCAGAGCTGAAAACCCAAGGGTTTTCTGGCTCTGGCGCTTATCTGGTATGCGTATACAGCTATTTAATTGATAGCAAAATTCTGATTGCGCGCCTCATTCCTCGGCCGTGCGAATGGTGTCGCGCCCGTTCTTGTCCTTCAGACGCCCCATGTCGGTATCGAGCGCGCGCACCAGCTTGTCGATGGCGCCCGTGAAGGCCGCGGCCACTTTGTCGCCGTCTGCCGTGACGGTCAGCGGTTGGCGCCCGGCGGGACGCGCTTCCACGCGGCAGCGCTTGTCCTGCGCGCCCGACTTGCCCGCATCGATATCGGTGAGAAACACTTCCACACGGGTCACATGGTCACGAAAGCGCGAGAGCTTGGCGGTCGTTTCGTCGCTGATCCAGCGGGCCAGCGAGTCACCGCCCTGAATGTTGTCGTCGGTATGAACTTGTATTTGCATGCGTGCACTCCTTCAGGTCAAGGCCGGCCGGCGGCCGGCGGTCAGTCTCAGCCTCCATCATGCCTGCATTGGCACCGCCTGCACCCGCGCGCAAGCAATGCGCGGCCTTGCCCTACAGCAGACACCCATCAGGGGCGGTTGCACAGCCGCGCCTCCAGGCCATGAGGCCCCGTGACGGACCGTGTCGCACCGTAGTGCGCAGATTTCAGGTTTAATCAGGGTTCATCTGAAGGGGAGTAGCTCCCGCCCGCAAACGCTCTGGCAACAGGCGCTGCGGACATCGACAAGTCGTCAACACGGCGCGCAAACGCCCGGCCTGTCGGGCCCGGTACTGCCGGGTCGAGCAAGACCTTCGGTTCGAGAACCTGTTGGGACTCGGGTCGAAGGCATGCTGTGCACTCCTTGCGCATTGCCGGTCCCGCCCCAGTCCCGACAGGCCTGCACTTCACTGGAAAACTCCATGGAACAGTTCCTGACCCCCGAATTCTGGGTTGCCGTTGGCCAGATCGTGATGATCGATATCCTGCTGGGCGGTGACAACGCTGTCGTCATCGCATTGGCCTGCCGCAAGCTCCCACCCGAGCAGCGCACCCGCGGCATCCTGTGGGGCACGGCGGGCGCCATCGTGCTGCGCGTGGTGCTGATCTTCTTTGCCCTCACCCTGCTGGCGATTCCCTTTCTCAAGATCGCCGGCGCACTGCTGCTGGTCTGGATCGGCGTCAAGCTCCTGGCGCCCGACCCGGACGACGGCCACAGCAACATCGCCGCCAGCGACAAGCTGCTCGCCGCCATCAAGACCATCATCGTGGCCGACCTGGTGATGAGCATCGACAACGTGATTGCCATTGCTGGCGCCGCCCAGGGCGCGGCCAGCCACCATGAAATGCCGCTGGTGATTTTTGGCCTGGTGATCAGCATTCCCATCATCGTCTGGGGCAGCCAGCTCGTGATCAAGCTGATGGACCGCTTTCCCACCATCATCACCTTTGGAGGCATGCTGCTCGGCTGGATCGCCGGGACCATGCTGGTCTCCGACCCGGCGCTGGCAAGCCCTGACACCCTGGCATCGCTGCCCAAGCTCGACCAGAGCAGCGGCGCCATCAAGTACGGGGCCGGCGCCGCAGGGGCCCTGCTGGTGCTGGCGATTGGCAAGTGGGCTGCTCGCCGGCGCGGCACTGCCGCGGCGTGAAAGCGCTATGCTGAGCGCATGTTGAAAATTCTCGCCAAATGGCTGCTCAGCGCCTGCGCGCTGCTGGCGGTCGCCTACCTCTACAGCGGCGTGCAGGTGCAAAGCTTCAGTTCTGCCCTGATTGCTGCTTTCGTCATTGGCCTGTTCAACGCCGTACTGCGCCCGGTGCTGGTGGTGCTGACGCTGCCGGTCACCATCGTCACCGTGGGCCTGTTCCTGTTCGTCATCAACGCGCTGATGTTCTGGGCTGCGGCCGGCGTGCTGGACGGTTTTCACGTCAGCGGCTTTGGCGCGGCGCTGCTGGGCTCGCTCTTGTATTCGCTGCTCGGCCTGGTGATCGAATCAGCGCTCGGCGGCCTGTTCGCGAAGAAGTAACTGCATGGCACGCAGCCGGGTGTCGATGATGGACACCTCGACGTAGTCCGCCGGCGCACTGCTTTTGGCTGCCAATGCCTGGCCCGCCTTGAAGCGGTCCACCGCCCCCGCGTAGTCGTACTGCGCGGCGCGCGCCTCGCCCTCGGCGCGCACGGCGCGCAGCACTTGGCCTTGTGCATG
>Ga0208272_100058_pt1 | contig 85779 bp, 77 predicted proteins | sample LakWasM129_HOW14_2_FD_183939 | JGI IMG/M metagenome (GOLD analysis project Ga0208272, IMG submission 183939) | Freshwater sediment methanotrophic microbial communities from Lake Washington under simulated oxygen tension - Sediment Metagenome... | ecosystem: Environmental > Aquatic > Freshwater >... | reverse complement strand
ATGGCGCCCTGCTTGTGTTCGGGCAGCAGGTCGGCCTGCACCTCGTCGATGCCAGCCGCGCGGGCAGCGGTTTGCGCCGCAGCGCCATGGTCGCCAGTGAGCATGATGGGCGTGATGCCCAGGGCGCGCAGCTCGGCCACCGCTTCGATGGCCTGCGGGCGCAGGGTGTCGGCCACGGCAAACAGCGCGCGCACCGCACCGCGCTCGGCCAGGAAGGTGACGCTGCGGCCCTGCGCCTCGTGCTCGGCGGCAGCGGCCTCAACCGTCTCGGTCCACAGGCCCAGCTCACGCATCCAGCGCCGGTTGCCCAGGGTCCAGCGCTCGCCGCCCACCCGGCCCTCTACGCCGCGCCCGGCCTGCGCGGTGAAATCGATCACCTCTGGCAAGGCGCCTTGTTGCGGGCCCAGTCCGAGCGCAATCGCCTGCGACACCGGGTGGTCTGAGCGGCTGGCCAGCGCCAGGACAACATCGTGCGCCGCGTCGCTGCCAAAAGCGCTCTGCCCCACCAGCACCGGTCGGCCGGTGGTGATGGTGCCGGTCTTGTCAAAGGCCACGGCGCGAATGCCGCGCGCCTGCTCCAGCCAGGCCCCGCCCTTGATCAAAATGCCGCGCCGCGCCGCGGCGGCCAGGCCACTGACCACGGTGACGGGGGTCGAGAGCACCAGCGCGCACGGGCAGGCGATCACCAACAAGACCAGCGCGCGGTAGATGGCGTCCAACCAAGCCCAGCCGAGCAGCAGCGGTGCGCCGACGGCCACCAGCACAGCAATGGCAAACACTGCCGGCGTATACACCGCGGCAAAGCGGTCCACCAGGCGCTGCGTGGGCGCGCGCGTGGCCTGTGCATCCTCCACCGCACGGATGATGCGGTCGAGCGTGGTGTGGCCCGATGCCGCCGTCACGCGCATCTCCAGCTCGGCGTGGGCGTTGAGGGTGCCGGCAAACAGCGCGTCGCCCAGGGCTTTGTCCACGGCCAGGCTTTCACCCGTGACGCTGGATTCGTCCACGGCGCTGGCGCCGCGCGTCACGCTGCCGTCCAACGGCACCCGGCCCCCAGGACGAATGCGCACCGTGTCGCCCAGCGCCACGTCGGTGGCGGGCACGCTGCGCCACTGGCCGTCTGCGCCTTGGACTTCGGCCTGGTCCGGGCTGAGCGCCAGCAAGGCGCCAATGGCATGGCGTGCCCGCCCCACCGCGCCCTCTTCGATGCGCTCGGCCAGTGCGTACAGCGCCATCACCATGGCCGCCTCAGGCCACTGGCCGATGGCGAAGGCGCCGGTCACCGCCACCGCCATGAGCGCGCTGATGCCCAACTGCCCCCGCACCAACGAGCGGACGCCGCTTTGGTAGACGCCCAGGCCCGCCAGCAGGATGGCTACCGCGGCCAACAACATGCCACCTGTATGCCAAAGCCAGGTATCCGGCCCCAGCAAGTGCAGCAGCTCTGCCCCGGTCGCCGCAAGCAGCCCGGCGCCAATGCGCGCCCAGCCCGGCAGCGCACTGTGGTCGTGGCCGTCGCCATCCCCGTGGCTGTGATCGTGCACGTGCTCGTGGCCTGCGTGCGCACCAACGGAGGCGTCGCCCTCGCCTGAACACTTGGCGCTGCGGCGCGCCGGGTTCGCGGTCGATGCGCATCCACCATCCTCCGTGGAGCAGCAGGAAAGCGAAATGCGCGGGCCGGCGGGGCGTGCGGTGGTGGGCTCGACTGGCATGAAATCCTTGGAATCAACGCGGTTGAAGGCCGCAATGGCACCATTGGAATCCATGAAGCCACTTGAAGGTCAAGCCATGCCCTTGCACGACACCGCCGCGTGGCGCATTGGCGAGGCCGCGCGTCGCTCGGGCGTGTCGGCCGCCAACATCCGCTTTTACGAGAAAGAGCAGTTGCTGCCGCCCAGCGCACGCGCGGACAACCGCTACCGCCTCTACAGTGCCGCCGACGTGCACCGCCTGCGCTTCATTCGCCTGTGCCGCGCCATGGACATGTCGCTGGGCGAAGTGCGCACGCTGGTGGCGCTCAACGCCCAGCCGCCCACCGACACGCATGCAGCCTGCCACACGCTGGACGAGCACCTCGCTCACGTGCGCGCCCGCCGCAAGGAACTGCAGGCGCTGGAGCAAGACCTGCGCGCGCTGCGCAGCCGCTGCGACGGCACCGACGACGCACACTGCCATGTGCTCGACGCGCTGCACGCCCAGGCCGATGCCCAAGCCGATGCAGGGCTGGCAGCCGCGCCGCCGAAGCGGCATGTGTAAGACCTGTTCAGGCTCTAGGCATTTGGCTACCCACGCTGTCACCCCCGAAACTTCCTGCAGGGTCACACCCGCCGAAAATCAAGGACACTCGTGCGTTAGTGCACGCAGCGCCTCCTCCATGACACCTCTCTCCCGCCGCCAGCTCATTGGCCTCGTTCTGCTCACCCTGATGTGGGGGTTGAACTGGCCAGTGATGAAGCTCGCGCTGCGCGAGATCAGTCCGCTCTACTTTCGGGGGCTGACCATGGGAGTCGGCGCGCTGGTGCTGGCGGGGTATTTCGGGAGGCAAGGCATTCGCCTGCTCCCCAGGGGGCGTTCGGAATGGCGAACCGTAGTGGTGCTGGGGCTGCCCAACATCCTGGGCTGGCACGCGTTGTCCATCATCGGCGTCGCGCACCTGCCGGCCGGGCGCGCCGCCATCCTCGGTTTCACCATGCCCGTGTGGACAGTGCTGCTGGGCGTGCTGCTGTACCGCGACAAGCTGACCCCGCGCCTGGTGCTCGCCGTGGTGGCGGTGCTCACGGGCATTGCGCTTTTGCTCTGGAACGAGTGGGCCCACCTGGCGGGGCGACCGGTGGGCATTGCCTGGATGCAGGGGGCGGCGCTCTGCTGGGCGCTGGGCACGATCTGGATGCGCCGCGCGCACCTGACGCTGCCCGCAGAGACGCTGGTGGTGTGGATGATGGCTTTGTCGGCGGTGGTGATCGTGCTGCTCGCGGTGGCGCTGGAGCCGCCCCAGCACTGGCATTTCAGCACGTCGGTGTGGGTGAGTCTGGTATGGAGCGTGCTGATCAACTATGGCGCGGCGCAGGTGATCTGGTTTGCGCTGGCGCGGGAGCTGCCGGCGGCCACCAGCGCCATGAGCGTGATGGCCGTGCCCCTCATCGGCATCTTGAGCGCGCCGCTCATCGTCGGCGAATGGCCCCATTGGCAGGACATGGCGGCCATGGTGTGTGTGGTGGTGGCGATTGGCGCCGTGTTGCTGCGGCGGCCGGAGCAAGCCACCAAAGAAAAAAGCCTAAGTGAATCGATCACTTAGGCTTTATCTTGGCGGAAACGGAGTCCGCCCAACTCAATATTCCACAACATCCCAGTTCGTTTCTAAATAGTTGTTTAAAAACAGATATTTAGGGTTCCATCCGTCCCACGCCATTTCAAGAAATTCCAGTCAATTTCGACTGCCTGCGGGGGACAGGTCGTGGGACAATATTGCCAGTCCCCCGCAGATGAAAGTTAAGGCAACTTTCTATTGACTTAAGTCAATCATGGGTATAGGAATCAATCGACTAACCGCACTGCAAGTACAGCGCCTCAAACAGCCCGGTTACCACGCAGACGGGGCGGGTCTGTATCTCTGCGTCAAGCCCAGCGGCGCCAAGAGCTGGATCTTTCGCTACCGCTTTGCCGGGCGCGAACGCGAGATGGGCCTTGGCAGTCTGGTCACCTTTGGTCTGGCCGACGCACGTGAACGCGCATTGGCGCAAAGGCGCCTGTTGGCCGATGGCAAGGACCCCCTGGACATCAAACACGCCGCCCAGGCGCAGCAGCGCCAGAGCCGGGCAGACGTGCTCGCGTTCGACGCGGCGGCTGCGCGCTACATCGCCAGCCACCGTGCGGGCTGGAAGAACGCCAAGCATGCCGAGCAGTGGACCAACACCCTGACCACCTATGCCTCACCGGTGCTCGGTGCGCTGGCGGTATCCGAGATCCAGACGCACCATGTCATGCGGGTGCTTGAACCCATCTGGGTCGACAAAACTGAAACGGCCAGCCGCTTGCGTGGCCGCCTGGAGCGGGTGCTCGACTGGTGCAAGGTGCAGGGCTACCGCACGGGAGACAACCCGGCAGCCTGGCGAGGGCATCTGGAGAACCTGCTCAGCGCACCCAAGAAGACCATGGTGGTCAAGCACCATGCGGCCCTGCCCTGGCGAGAGATTGCTGCGTTCATGGCGGAACTGCGCCAAAAGCCGGGAATGGCAGCACTGCTCACTGAATGGATCATCCTGACCAATTGCCGCACCGAGGAAGGCCTCAAGGCGCGCTGGGAAGAGATTGACCTGGAGCGTGCGGTGTGGACCGTACCGGCCAATCGAATGAAGGCCAAGAAGGAGCACCTGATTCCGCTGTCCGAGCATGCTCTGTCGGTGTTGCACAAGGTGCGCGCGGTGGTGGAGCCGGTGGGTTATGTGTTTCCAAAACCGCCCAACAAGAACAGTCTGCTGGAGCAGCCACTGTCCAACGCAGCGTGCATGGCCTTGCTCAAGCGCATGGGGCATGCGGATCTGACGGTCCACGGGTTTCGCAGCAGCTTTCGAGACTGGGCAGGTGAATCGACCAACCACCCGCGTGAGGTGATCGAGCATGCCATGGCGCACCAGCTCCAGGACAAGGCCGAGGCGGCGTATGCGCGGGGGACCTTGCTCGAGCGCAGGCGGGTGCTGATGGCCGATTGGGGGCGGCACTGCTCGGGGGGTGTTCTTTGCCATTAAGGTCTGGGACAGCGCCGCAGTCAGAACTATGCCGAGGAATGTTCTGAGGGCTGGAGGATGCTGGTGGAGCTTGCTATACAACTCCTCGTAAGCTGGGGTCATTTCTAGGCCTCTGCCGAGAAGCCGATCAGCCACAGCGCTTTCGCTGGGCAGGATGTGGTGTTCGGCGTTGTATTTTTTCTACTCGATGAGAAGGTTTTCGCAGACGTTCTTGGGACTGATGGCGGGATGCGGCGTCATGGTCACCCGCTGGCAACGCGTTACTTGATTCACGCGCTGTTGTACGCGGACGAAGCTGGCCGTAAGCACCTTCTCAGCGGCGGGATGCCGTTCGACGGCGATATTGAGACCGTGTACACCGCTGCTTGGCGCGAGATCGCAAGCGATGTCGATGCCATGGACGTTCTGGGCTTCATCGCTCGGGCTGAGGCACCCATGGACCTGCGGCTGCTGGCCACGATGGTCAAGGAGTCCGCGATTGAACGCGCCCTGATCGTTGCACGGCACCTGCTCCGCAGTTCATCCCAGGGGTGGAGCGTCTTCCACAACAGCTTTAGGCTGTTCGTCGTCGCTCAACCGCGAACGCGCCTCGGAAGCATCGACGCCGAATACTCGCAGCGCGTGTACCGCGACCTCGCCCAGTTGGCGAAGAACGCGCCGCCCGAATCGGCGCAGCACTGGCTTGAGTTGCGCTACCGCACCCGTGCCGGCGACGGTGCCCGCGCCCACCGACGCTTTGGAACTCACGCCGCGCATGCATGGCATCACCCTTACACACGCCTGGCCAACTCGAAGCTCATTCCAGCATTCGCTGGGCACGCCACACGCCGCAGAACTCTGGGGCCTGGCCAAGCCCCGACCGATTCAATTCCCATAGCACCACCATCGCGAGGGCGGTTCAGTCCAACGGGATCTTTAGCCAACCGGCCGCGGGCCAAGGGCCGCGCCCTGAATCGCCGACGGCGCGCCGCCGGCCGCCAGGCTAAAGACTCTCTGCATTATGTGGAGCTCCCCATAAAGGCTGGGTGCTGCCAGTGACTTTGCTCGTCTAAATATCAGCAACCGATATCACCTGCCATTCAAGGATGGAAGGGTCGAACGACCGCTGTACCTCCGTCACCGGCCTCTCAACACATGCCAGCCTGATCGTGCTTCGAGAACGACTCCTCGCGTCCGAGGATTTTTGGTCTGCCGGTGGACGGAATCAGGCAGGTGTTGGCCTCGGGGCTGCAGAATACCCCCTGGCTTCGCACGCGATGCGGAGGTGCATCGACAGCCTGGAGATCGGAGCCTCCCATCTCGCTGCAAATTGCCAGACTCAGATACCCGGCTGCCAGATCCGAACAGGGATTCGGGTCGCCAAATCCTAGACTCCATCAGGCCCACAGACTGGTGAGCTGCGGACCACTGTGGTCTATCCATACAGCCGCGCAATGGAGACAAAGAATGACGACGACCCAATTGAAGACCGCGCTGGACGCGGTGCTCAAGCAGAACGTGGAACGCCACGGGGGCTCCCCAGGCGTAGTGGCCATGGCGACCAACCGGCAAGAGAACTTCTATGAAGGCGCGGCCGGCTCGCGTGAGCTGGGCAAGGATGGCGCCATGACCACCGATTCGGTGCTCGCCCTCTTTTCCACCACCAAGGCTTTGGCCGGCGCGTGCCTGATGCAACTGGTGGAAGAGGGCAAGGTGAGCCTGAGCGACCCTGCTGGAGCGTACGTGCCAGAGATCGATGAACTGCAGGTGCTGGACGGTTTTGATGCCACCGGCCAGCCCAGAACGCGTCCGCCCAAGCGGCGCATCACCATCAACGACCTGATGCTGCACACGTCCGGCCTCTGCTACGAGTTCTTCAGCAACGACGACCTGAAGTTCCGCGCAGCCCAGGGCATCCCCACTGTGGTGTCGTGCACGCACGCGTCGATTCGCACGGTGCTGCTGCACGACCCCGGAGCCGCCTGGACTTACGGCGTGAACATGGACTGGGTTGGATTGATCATCGAGAACATCCGCGGCAAGCGCTTGGGCGACGTGATGCGTCAGCGGGTGTTCGAACCGCTGGACATGAAGGACATGGCCTTCACCATGAGCGAGTCCATGGCGCAGCGCCGCGCGACCATCCACGACCGCGCGATCGACGGCAAGCTTACGCCGCTGCCCGAACTGTCCTTGCCGCAGCCGCCCGAGATGGACTGCGGCGGGCATGGCCTGTATGGCACGGTGGGCGAATACATGAAGTTCATCCGCATGATGCTCAACGACGGCGCCGGACCGAACGGCCGTGTACTCAAGGCCGAGACGGTCGCCGCGATGTGCAAGGACGGACTGGCCGACATGGGGCTGTCGGCCGGCGGCTGGACGACCTCCGTCCCCTCGCTCAGCAACACGGGCGAGTTCTTCCCGGGCACCGGCAAGGGTTGGGGTTACACCTTCATGACCAACCGTGAAGACACGCCAAGCGGGCGGCCTACCGGCTCGCTGATGTGGGCGGGTCTGGCCAACTGCTTTTACTGGATTGACCGCAAGAACGGCATCGGCGGCTACTGGGGTACTCAGATATTGCCGTTCCAGGACGCAGCGTCTTACCCCGGGTTTGTGGAATTCGAGACAGCGGTCTACCATCACCGCTGAGCTGATCTGAGGCCACGCCGGGTCGGGTTGCCCGGCGTGCAATGACATCAGCGATGGAGACGAACCCATGGAAGCCATCCGCAATGTGCTGGTCCACGACGCCAGCGGGCGCCCGAGCACGAACCACCGGCTGGTGGCCTCCAGCGAGTGGGACGATATTCGCCAGTGGTCGGACAAGGTGTACATGCCGTACGACGTCACGCCCATCGGCAAGGCCAGGAGACCGGATTCGGTACTCGACGCAACGCGGATCGGGCACTTCACACTGAGCCGTTTCAAGTACGGCATCCCGGTGAACATCAAGGACTTCTCTCCCGAAGCCGGTACAGGAATGGTACTGACCACGCTGCGCGGATCGGCCCGGCACTGGAGTGAGCTGCGAACATTCAGCGATACCGGTGTGGGCGATGCCTTCGTGGTGGACAACTCGCGGACCCACTACTGGGTGGATTTCGATCACAACCATTTGCAGGTGAACCTGACCTTTGAGCACGACGCGTTGGCCCAACTGTACGAGTGCTGGTTTGGCGAGCCGGCCGATGAGCGCCTGTGGCTGCGGACCTTCCGCTTGGGCGGTTCGGGCTCACCCTGGATCGGACTGCTGAGCTATGTGTGCCAGTGCATCACGCACATGCCCGAAGCGGTGCAGGCCGGCCCGCTGGGCAAGCACCTGGAGGAAATGATCGGCGTGCACCTGCTCACACAGTGGCGCACGCACCTGGACCAACCCGCAGCACAAAGCGAATATCGGCTGGCACCGCGCCACGTCCTGGCCGCGGAGCGGCACATCCGCGAAAACGCGCGACATGCGCCCACGCTGAGCGAACTGGCCGCGGTGGCGGGGGTGAGTGTGCGTTCGCTCGGTCAAGCCTTTCGAGAGTACAGGGGCTGCACGCCCATGGAAGCGCTGCGGGAACAACGCCTGCAGGGTGTTCGAGCGGAGTTGCTGCTGGCCCGGCCCTACGCCACCGTCCAGTCGATCGCTGCGGACTGGGGCTTCTCCAACCTGGGGTACTTTGCGAAACTGTTCCGGCAACGCTTCAACGAACTGCCATCTACATCGCTTCGGCGGCACGCGTGGAAGCGGCATCCCTGACCGTCCCGACGCACCGCAGGCGGTCTCTACGTGCACCTTGCGCCCCGTGCCGTGTCGCGGCCATTCGCCCGCAGCGGACATCAGGTGCAACGTCGCAAATCCGTCATTCCCTGTTCGGTGGTCAGCAGATGTTGCCGTCTCAAAGGCGCGCTCCCCCGATAGGCCGACGTTCACTCAGCAGCGCTTCGCATGCTGGTCCGGCAGTCCGTGAAGCTTTACGTTTAACCCCCGTTTCTGCGACTGATGTTTGGTTGCTCCTGGTCGACAGTGTGAGTATGAGGTCGCGCCAGCAGGCTGACCTTAAACGAGCAGTCCGTCGAGACGGCTGAACGTATACCTGCAGTAGGCTAGATACGGTCGTCCAGACTTGACGATTCGATAGCCGTTATCACCGTCATCGGACATTCGACCGACTAATTGGGGGTCTTCAAGTTAGTGGCCAACAGGTCGTATCAAAATCGCCGCGCCGTCTTACGCAGCTTGGTCCGCGACCTACGCCTAATTGGTGCGCGAGGGCTACTGCCGACTGGCGTGCGCTTGTCCAAATCTAGCGTCATCTCCCTGGCTTGTGGCATGTTGAACTCCAGCATACGTTCTCCCCGCACACGCTCAGGCATACGAGCGCTATGCACCTGCTGCAGTCGGGCGTGCCGTTCAACGTGATCGCCCTGTGGCTCGGCCACGAGAGCACGACAACGACCCATCGATACGTTGAGGCCGATCTGGCGATGAAGGAGAAGGCGCTCGCACGCCTGGAGACCCCGGACACCAAGATGGGCCGCTACAAGGCACCGGACTCGCTGCCGCGGTTCCTGCAAACGCTGTAACTATGCGCAGATCACGCCGGCCTGAATAACTCATCACCGCAGGGGTCGGCGCCATCAGCGCCGAGTCACCTGTGCATAGTTAGGACATGTGCATAGGGGTCGATTCCTGCCTGTCGCCGTCTCAGACATTGCCGCCAAACTTGCTTGCCATCCCTGGCACCACGCCAGCTCGTCTCAGACTTTAGCGATCCAACCGGCCGCGCCCGGACTCCGAGGCAGATCCGGGCGGCGCTCGCGGCCCCCTCTCCATAGGTAAGCCTATCTCAGACTTCAATGGCCTGGAACAGGGGGATAGAGGTAGGCACAAAGACCCGACCAAGCTCCCGCAATGCACTTGCAGGGGTGTACGTGCTGACGCTGCAAGCGCCTGCGCTTTGATACCTGGATTGGCGTCGCAATTCAAGCCATCAATTCGGCAGCGGCATCTGGCTGATCATCAAGGGGTTCCAATGTGCCTGCCGTGGCCTCCCTCTTCGTACGCCACTGAGCCATCAGCTCCCTGAGTTCCGCAGCCTGGCGCTGCATCGTCCTCGTCCGCTTCTCCGGCGGCGGCAACTGATCAACCACGCTGTTGCAGTACACCGAACGGACATACCGCTGGCGCGAAGACCCATGCCCCAGGGCCAGAGACACACGCGCCAGAGAGTCTTGCCGGCTCCACCCTCGCTCCATGAGCTCCTGCAGCAAATCGACTGCATAGCGGTAGCGCAGCGAATGGGGCGAAAACTGTCCCACCAGACCCAGCTTGCGGCACTGGCTGTGATAGTGGCGACGCGCGGACGCCAAATCATTTTTCTTGCCCACAACCAGGAACCCGTCATGGGTGGCGGCATAGTCCAGCGCCTGCTGGATCACATGCAAAGTCGTTAGCGCATGGCGCTGGAGCACAAAAGTATCGCGGATGCGTCCGCCCTTGGTGCCATCGACCACCGCCATGCACAGGTCGCGCAGCCCCGGTCCCCCGGCTGCAGTGGAGTTCGATTGCCCCAGCAATCGCACAGCATCGCAGGCAAACTCCAGCAAGGCACTGGTGCTGCTGAGCGCCTCCAGCCCCCGAAACCCCAGGTAGCGTTCGAGCTCCAGGGTCAGCGCCAATCCCTCCTGGCCCTTGCTGCGGGCCTCGGCCACCACCTGCTCGAAATGATTTTGTTCGATTGGCAGCTTCTTGCCGACACGGCTGCGCGGTGCAATTCCCAACTGCTTGCGGGTGATTCCAGCGGCATCGGGATCGCCATGATCATTGCGAATCAAGGATCGGATCTTGGACAACAGATTGGCCTGTGCGGCCACGGAGCAGCCAGGGCGTTCGCGTTGCCCCTCCGATGCCGCCACCGGATTTGCTCGAAAGACCAGATACGCCTTTACCTGGAGCAGCGTCAGATGGCGCGGCCGCACGTCAGGGTGGCCCTGGGCACTCAGCCACTGGTTTAAGGCTTGGCCCTCGCGGTTCAGGTTCGCCCTGGTTGAGCGCGATCCCCGCTGCTTCTGGGCGGCCCTGGCAATCACTTGCGCCGATGTTTGGGGTTTGGACATTTGGAACTCCTTTTGCATAGTTGACAGACGCGACCATCCCTCTGGCCTGCGCCAGATCGAATGCAGAAAGCCCCCCCGGTTGGGTAGTAAAAAACCGCCAGCGACCGGGGGCGCGCTAGTTGTCAAAACTTCAAAAGAGACCTTCCTGCCCACTTCAATGGTTTAGGTGTGGGGCCGCGCGCGGCACGCAGCGGTTGGGCAGGAAGATGCTGTTTCAGGAGCAGAAACGACATGACCCGCCGGTCACCGCCTTCTGCTCTTCCTTGCATTGCTCTTGGGACACAAAGGCCCATCCCCGCAGGGGACTGGGAGTTCATGGCGCCAAAGCCATCGGCGCAGCGCCCCATGGGTGGGGGGCTGATCGGGCCTTCCGTCAAAACGGGAGCCCGGCCTGCGCCGGATTTGAGATACCCCCATCGCATGGGGGCCAGTAGGTTTTCTTGACGCACCCCGGGACGGGGTGGTGGGAGTCGCTCACGAATCGATCAACAGATATCTAAAACAATATGGAGAGGAACAAGGACACGCTGGGGCTTCAGGCATAGGACGGCCGAAGACCACAGGTGATTGACGCGCCCCCTGGCGGGGGTGGAGAGATGCGCTAGCGCAGCCGCAACCGGCTTGGCCAGGCCAAAAGAACTACTGTCACGTGTGCAGCAAGCAATTGCCGCACGCTGTTTGCAGCGCGATGCTGCACTCAATGAACCCTGGCCTGCACGCTATTGCGAGCGGGCCAGGGGAGATAACCACTGCTCCCCACCAGTTGGGGCTACAGATCCAACCTGACGCAGGGCGTCAGACTTTGCCATAAAGGCTCTACAGGCTTCCCCAATTGGGGAGTTGAAACCCGAATGGAAGATCGTCAATGACAAACCTTCCATTCGTGTCTCGCGGCCAGTATAAGCCCACTTGAATATCAAAACATTTACCTCAGCAAGGCTGCGGGGATCTTGTCTCACACAATCCCAATACTCCAATATTGAACGCTGTCATATTTTAATTTCCGGGAAATAGTTTCTCAAGTGATTGTCGATAAAGATATTTTTCTCATTCCCCGATGTGCGTCATTCTTTTTTGCCATCTCAAAAAAGATCCCTGACCCCGTGAGGTCAGGGATTGAAGGTGCCAGGACCAGATTACAGGCCTTGGCGTTTGCACTTTTCCACGTATTGCAGCACGCGAGATCGCTCCAGGCGCGGGCTGCGCGGACCGAAGTCGTGTGTCGGCTGCAGCAGGGGCTCACCCTCTTGCCTGCGGTAGAACGTGGAGCGCGACATGTTGAGAAACTCCCATGCCTCGCGAAGAGTCATGAAAGGACGTTCAGAGCGAGCGGATTGGGTCATAGTGGACCTCGTTCCAACAGTCGTTGACGCAGAGGTGTCTATTGAGCGGACACCGGTAGATATAGAGCTCTGGGGCTTTTGAGGGCCTGACATGTCTAAGAAATGCCGCGCGCCGAAAGGGCACGGGCATATGCGTCGTCTCGCGTCGTCACCGACGCTCTGGAGTGCTGAGGGGGCTCAGCCTGTTGGCAAGGGCCGCGCGCGGCGCGCGACCCTGATCGGCAAGTTCTGGTTTGGAGTTTGATTTTCCTGACACCACGGGCAGGATTTGCGGTGCTTGGGCACTGACCGGACATCGCTCATATGTTCCGGTCCAGAGGCGGCGCGCCGAAGAGCGCTGACGGGGTGACTTATGTCCTGGCCGCTTCTGTGTGCTTGGGCTGTGGTGTTTGGGCGCCTATACCACGGGATTTGTGGCGCGCCGTTTCGAATGTTGCTCGATTTTGAGCATCTTTTGAATTTGAAGGCCTCAAGGCCTGCGTTTCGCGCAGGCTTGCGCTCTTCTTTTTAGAATTCAAAATTTAAAATTATGGTATTGGAGATTGGTCGGTTCCCAATCTCCAATACACCCCTTCCCGACAAACGGGCTTCATTCTAAGCACGTTTTACTGCTTTTCGCAAAGAGAATCGAGACGAGACCCAACATATTCCTGCGGGCCCGTCCCAGCTACACAACTGGGGACCTCTAAAAACCGCTGCTTTCAGCCCAGCTTTTGCTCAGGCACGGTTTAATTTCAATTTCTGCTCGTTTTTTAAGCATGCCCTTTGGGCGTGTCTTCCGCCCTACTTCTCACGCATTGCCCCCCTTTAGGCGCGCCTCGGTCTTTGATGGCTTGTTCTTGTAGAACGTATCCACCCCGTCGTCGAGGTACTTGGCTAAGCGCTTGAGGTTGTAGCACGCAGCCATTATCGTCATGGATACCGTGGCGCGGGCCTGACCGATGGTGCGTATGAACTTGCCGCCCATGTGGCGTATCTGGACAAAGGGAGGCTCCACCCGTGCCCTGGTTTTGGCACTTCAGGATCAGAATGCGCACCATGACCGTTGTGGGGTCCGCCGGGCGCCCGCCCCGGATGGTGTCACCTCTGGGCAGCAGTTGATCGACAACCTGTGTCAGGTGAGCAAAGTCAATGTGCCGGGCAATGACCTGCAGTGGGTCGCCCAAAGTTTCGATCTTGTGCTTGCGCGCAGCATCGGCGAAGAGGTCGAACTTAATGGCGCTGCGCGCTTGCGGTTTGCTCATCGGGAGATTGTCGCGTTGGTTGGAGTGTTCCCGGGCGGGAGATGGGGGTTTTTAGAGGCTCCCGGTTGTTGACCCAGTACTTACCGTGCGCCAGAAACGCAATAGGAGTCGAACGGTTAATCAGGGCGTATTGGTGGGCATGAGGGGCTCCTGGGCGGGTTTCGGTTGGAAACAAATTGTCTGCCTAGCCCTTGTCGAGCTTTGCCCCGCGCAGTCGCAGTGCATTGCTGATGACCGAGGCAGAACTCAGGCTCATGGCCAGCGCAGCGATCAGCGGTGAGAGCAGCCAGCCCGTCAATGGGAACAATACCCCCGCCGCCAGGGGCACGCCCAGGGCGTTGTAGACAAAGGCAAACGTCAGGTTCTGCTTCATGTTGGCCACCGTTGCATCCGACAGGGCCCGCGCCACCGCGATGCCGCGCAGGTCGCCCTTGACCAGCGTGAGCTGGGCACTGTTCATCGCCACGTCGGTGCCGGTGCCCATGGCAATGCCGACGTCGGCGCGGGCCAGTGCGGGAGCGTCGTTGATACCGTCGCCAGCCATGGCGACGACCCGCCCTTCCCTTTGCAGTTTCTCGACCAGGGCCAGCTTGTCGGCAGGCTTGACCTCGCCGTGCACCTCGTCAATGCCAAGCCGCTTGCCAACGGCCTGCGCGGTGGTCAACCCATCGCCGGTGGCCATCACGATGCGCAGGCCCGACTTGCGCAGGGCGGCCAGGGCATCGGGCGTTGTCGCCTTGATCGGGTCGGAGACGGCCAGCAGCCCGGCCAACTGTCCATCGACCGCCAGATGCATCACGCTCGCACCCTGGGCGCGCAGCGCTTCCGCCTGGGTCTTGAGTGCGTCCACCTTCACGCCAAGCTGTTCCATCAGCGCGGTATTTCCCAACGCCAGCGTTTTGCCTTCGACACGGCCGCGCACGCCAATGCCCGACTCGGAGTCGAACTGTTCGGGCTTGGCCAGGGTCAGCCCCTGCGCACGCGCCGCCGCCACAATGGCCGCAGCCAGTGGGTGTTCGCTGCCTTGGTCCAGACTGGCGGCCAGGCGCAGCACGTCCGCATTCTTGAAACCTTCAGCGGCCACCGCCTTTTCGAAGGCGGGCCGGCCTTCGGTGAGCGTGCCGGTCTTGTCGACGATCAGGGTGTCGACCTTGCGCAGGTTCTCGATCGCCGCAGCGTCGCGGAACAGCACGCCATTGGTCGCCCCCTTGCCGGTGGCGACCATGATCGACATCGGCGTGGCCAGGCCCAGCGCGCAGGGGCAGGCGATGATCAGCACCGCCAACGCATTGATGAGACCAAAGACCCAACCCTGCGCAGGCCCGAACAGACCCCAGGCAAAAAAGGTCAATAGCGCGATGGTGACGACGGTGACGACGAAGTAGCCCGCCACGACGTCGGCCATGCGCTGCATCGGTGCGCGCGAGCGCTGCGCCTGCGCCACCATCTGCACAATCTGCGACAGCACCGTGGCCGAGCCCACATGTTCAGAGCGCATCACCAGGGCGCCGCTGGTGTTCATGGTGGCGCCTATCAATTTGTCGCCCACGCGCTTGGTCACCGGCAGCGGCTCCCCGGTCAACATCGACTCGTCCAGCGCGCTTGTGCCTTCCACCACGATGCCGTCCACCGGCACTTTCTCGCCCGGGCGCACGCGCAATTGGTCGCCAACATGGACATTGGCGAGCGGCACGTCTTCCTCCGTTCCGTCGGCGGCGATGCGCCGTGCCGTCTTGGGCGCCAGGCCCAGCAGCGACTTGATGGCTGCCGAGGTCTGCGAACGTGCCTTCAGCTCCAGGATCTGGCCGAACAAGGTCAGCGAAATGATGACGGCAGTGGCCTCGAAGTACACGGCAACGCTGCCATCGACGACGAATGCGGGTGGAAATATCTGCGGCGCCAGGGTTGCCACCACGCTGTAGACGAAGGCCACACTGGTGCCCAGCCCGATCAGCGTCCACATGTTGGGGCTGCGATTGATCACCGACCGCACGCCGCGCACATAGAACGGCCAGCCAGCCCACAGCGCAACCGGCAGTGCCAGCGCAAATTCAATCCAGGTCTGGGTTCGCGGCTCGAACCAGTGCAGGGTGTGGCCTGCCATGGCCAGAATCATCACCACCACAGAAAACGGCAGCGTCCACCAGAGGCGGCGCGTGAAGTCGACCAGTTCCGGGTTCTCGTCATCGTCCAGTAGCGGTAGCACCGGCTCAAGTGTCATCCCGCATATGGGACAGTTGCCGGGATGGTCCTGGCGGATCTCCGGGTGCATCGGGCAGGTGTAGATCGTGCCGGCGAGTACTGGGGCGGTGTCCAACGGCGCAGCCGTGGCGAGATACTGCGACGGGTCGGCCGAAAACTTGCCTTGGCACTTCGCACTGCAGAAGTAATACGGACGCCCTTCATGCTCGAAGCGATGCTCGGACTGCTCTGTCACCGGCATGCCGCACACTGGGTCCTTCAGACTTGCTGGGTCTAATGGCGACGGCAGGCTATGGTGCGTGTGCCCCTCGTGTGCGTGGCTTGCGAGCGTGTTCATGGCGTTATTCCTTCTTATTCGTGAGATCGCTGGGCGGCGAGGCGTGACCACCGTGACCGCCGTGCCCATGAAACAGATGCATCAACGGGCAAGCCAGCAGCAGCAGGTAAATCCAGTTCCCGGCTACATGGTTCCAGTGCTCGCGCAGCAGATAGAAGCCACCGACCAGAGCGACCATCAGCAGCGCAGTCTTCAAAGGCCCGCCCAGTGCGATACCTTCACGCTGCGCCTCTCGATACCCGCTCTGAGAGCGATCGGATGGGTTCATGTCGGACGAACCCTGTGCGGTAGTTGGGTGATCGTGGTGAGCGGTGTTCATGGTCTTGGTCCTTTCATCGTGGGTCGGCGCTGTTGGTGCTGATCCTGGAGTTGAAGGTAAGCCTTGACATCATGTGAATGTAAAGGTCTATTCGGCGCTGTGCTCAGGCCTTTGGGTCGGTGTCGCGATCGAGCAGCGCCTTGCGTTGCTCATACTCTTGCGCCGAGATGTCGCCGTTGGCCAGCCGCCGCTTCAGCAACTCGTGTGGCGAGTCGCGCGGGCCGCGGCGCCGGTCGTCTGGCCGCCCCCACCCGTAGAACACGATGACTCCGATCAGCGCGAGCCAGAAAAGCCACCAGATCCAATGCATGCCACCCATGAAGTAGCCCCCGTCGTAGTACATATGCATCTCCTTGAGCCTCAGTTACCGGTTGGTACAGGGACAGTCAATCGGGCCTTGACGCGTTGCAGTCGCTCGTGCACCTCATGGGCGACTTTGGCTACCTCGGGGTTGCTGGTCATTTGCAGCACCGCCACCGGGTCCATGAAGCCGACGCTCAGGGTGCCGTCGGCCTCTTCGCGAACGACGACATTGCACGGCAGCAGCAGGCCGATGTCAGGTTCGGCCTCCAGCGCACGATGCGCCAGCGGCGGGTTGCAGGCGCCGAGGATGCGGTACGGCCGCCCTTCGATGCCAAGCTTGGCTTTCATCGTTGCTTGCACATCGATCTCGGTCAGGACGCCAAAACCCTCGGCCTTCAGCGCTTGCGTGACGCGGGCGACGGCTGCCGCAAAGTCCTTGTCGCCGATTGCGCAATGAAAGCCGTAAGCGACTGGCGCCGGCAGCGCCGGAGTGTTGTGTGAGGGTTGCATGGCTGGCCCCTCACTTCGCAGCCGGGGCCGACGGCAAGCGGTCCATCATCATCTGCATCATGGACTGCATCATGTTCATGCGCTGCTCCAGCATGCCCTGGCGCGCGGCCATGCTGCCCTGTTTGCCCGGCGCGGTGCCTGGACCCATGCCGCGACCCATGCCGCCCATGCCGCCCATGCCGCCCATGCCGCCCATGCCGCCCATCATGTTCATGCCGTTCTGCATAAGCGCCATTTGCTCGACCATCAAGGCATTGCGCTCTTCGGGCGTCTTGGCGGCCACCATCTTGTCGTGCATCTGCTGCATGGCCGTCATCTGTTCGGCATAGCCAGAACCGGTGGCGCCGGCACTCATTCCCATGCTAGGACTGCCCATTTGTGCCTGAGCGACCTGGGTGGCAGTGGCCGGTGCGAGGTGATGGCTGTCGTGCTGGTCGTCGGCAGCGGCCCAGGTCGATGCGGCGAGGGCGGCGCTGCTGAGGACAACGATAGAAACCAAAGTACGGGTGAAAGTCATGGTGAACTCCTGGTGAAAAAAAGACAGTGACTGCTAGCGGGGATCGCTCTGTGTGCGGTGCCCAGCACAGTTTGGAGCGTTGGCGTCCGAGTTTGAGCTCTGTACCTGGGTACAGAGTCAAGTCGGATTTGGAGGGCGCCGCGGATTGCAGGGCAAAAGGCCCCGCGCCGGGCGCCCCAAGTGGCTATAGCGCCAGTCGTGCGAAGCGGGTGCGCAGTGGCACAGCCGGACTGGGTGCCAGCAATGCCGGCCAACCGGTGTTCCGCGGGGGTACGGCCAGCCCCGCTACCGGCGATGACTGTCGCACGATGCCCTGGGAAGGCAACGTTCAGATTGGCGTCGGACACCCATTTGCGGGCAAGCTGGCTGTGGTCGCACGCAGCTTCAGTCGGGCGCGTCCGCCCTGGGTCGGCACTCTCTGCGTACACAGCAGTGATGCCGAAGTTCGAGAGAAAATGCATTCTTATCTGGATCTTCCTGATCCAACTCCCGCTGGGGTGGGGTACGGGCCAAGGCAATGCATTTTGAGCATGAGAAATCGACAAACAACCGACGGAGCCACGCTGACGATGACCATTGGCCGTCTGGCTCGGGCTGCTGGCGTCGGAGTCGAGACCATCCGGTATTACCAAGGCAGGGGGCTGCTGCCAGTCCCTCCGTCGACTGGTGGAATCCGGTACTACGCACCCGACTTGGTCGCCCGCATCGGATTCATCAAGCGGGCGCAGGGATTGGGGTTTTCGCTGGACGAGATTGCGACGCTGCTGAACCTCGCTGACGGACGCAATCGCGGAGGCGTACGCGCTGTGACGTCGGCGCGGCTGGAACAGATTCGCGCCAAGCTGGTCGACCTTTCGCGCATGCAGCGCGCGTTGGACGACTTGCTGGCCAATTGCATGGCGACTGGTGAGGTTCATCCGTGTCCGATCATCGAAGCGCTATTGGGTGGTGCAACCTGAGGAAGCCTTCAAAGGAACCCTCAATTCACCTCGATCGTCCCCACCATGCCGGCTTCCCTATGGCCCGGCACCAAGCATGCGTAGGTCACCGTTCCTGCCTTTGCAAATTGCCAGACGATGCCACCGCGTTGGCCAGGGGACAGAGTGATCTGATTCGCCTCCTTGTGCGCCATGCCCGGCATTTTTTTCATCATTTCGGCGTGCTCGTCAATCTCTTCGGCCGTGCCAATCACCATTTCGTGCGGCACCTTGCCTTTGTTGACGATGAAGAAGCGCACGGTCTCGCCAGCTTTGACGCTGACGTGGTCCGGGGTGAAGCGCATGGTGTCGCTCATTTCGACGGCAACCGTGCGGCTGACATTGGCAGGGTCGCCCGCCATTCCGGCAAGCGACGCGTGCACTTCGTCGTGCGTGCCGTGCATGCCAGCCATGTCGTTCCCCGACGTAGGCGCCGAAACCGCGTTCGGTGCGCTGTGATTGCCTTCAGTGCTATGAGTGGCGTGGTCGCCAGTTGCCATTGCCAACGCCGGCAACGCGGCGAAGGTCAGAAAAAAGAGCATCGTGTTCAGCTTGTTCATGGGTATTACTTTTAAAAGGTGACAAAAGGATAGAAACGTAGGTTGTTGGTGGAGGCGCTATGTGATTTGCACAGCTGATCTCAGAACCAGAATCGAACGCCAGCAACGTAGCGAGTGTTTCGAGTCGGCTCGCCTGCCGCGCGCATCAGATCTGCAGTCTGACCAAAGTGATTGGTCCATTCGATACCGACGTAGGGTGCAAACTGGCGGGAGAATTCATAACGAACGCGAACGCCAGTGGTGAGGCTGGAGAAGCCTTTGCCGATCCCTCGATCGGCATCACTCTTTCCGTAGAGGTTGGCCTCGATACGCGGTTGCACAATTAACCGCTGTGTGACAAGAAGCTCGTATTCGGCGCCGAGACGCAGCGCCGTCCGACCACCCGAGCCGACATAGGCTGCGGCATCGACGTCAAACCAATAGGGGGCGAGCCCTTGCACACCGAAAGCCAACCAGGTTCTATTTGGGCCGGCGCCGCTGTCATGGCGCACCCCCAATTGGGCGTCCCAGAACGTTGAGACGGCATGGCTCCACAGCGCCTCGGTACGGGCGTCCTGCAGTTTCCCGCTGGCAACCTCACCTTCGGCCTTGAGGATCAACTTGTCGTAGTCCCGACCGAAGCGCGCAAGGACGTCGTACGCGCCCGAGTTGTTGCCACCACTGCGCACCGCCTCGAAATTGTCGAAAAGTATCGACCCAAAGGCAGTTTCATCGGCCAACCGAAGCCTTGAGATCCCTTCGAGCGCATAGGGACCTGTCTGCAGGGTGAACCCACCCGAGTAGGCGTGCGGGTCACGCGCGTCGGACGGTGCGGAACCTCCTTGCATCTGCATCCCGCTGTGATCCATCACGGGGCTCTCTGCCCTTTCCATGCCCGTTGGGCCCATCGAATGGGCAAGCGGCGCCGGTACTGGCGGTGGATCGGATGCCGCCATGGACAAGGAACTGGCAAACAGAAATGCCGTTGTCACAAGCGAGCGGTTTCGCAGTGTTTTCATTGATTGAATCTCTAGAATAGCTATCTTTCTCACGACACCACCACCTCGCGGAACATACCCGCGTCCATGTGGAAGGCCAGATGGCAATGCCACGCCCAGCGGCCGACCGCGTCGGCCGTGACCAGGAAACTGATGCGCTGCGCCGGTTGCACGGGGATCGTGTGGCGACGGACCTGGAAGCGGCCATCGGGCTGCTCCAACTCGCTCCACATGCCATGCAAGTGCATGGGATGGGTCATCATCGTGTCGTTGTGCAGGATGACCCGCACGCGCTCGCCGTAGCCCATATGCACGGGCGTTGACTGGCCGAACTCAAGTCCATCGAGCGACCAGGTATAGCGCTCCATGTTGCCGGTCAAGTGCAGTTCGATTTCGCGCTCGGCACCACGGGGGTCAAGCTGGCCCCCTACGGTGTGCAGATCTGCCAACGTGAGCACGCGGCGACCGTTGTTGCGCAACCCGACCCCTGGATCGTCGAGGTTGGTACGCGGCATATCCACGCGCATGTCGGTGCTGGCACCATATTCAGTGCGGGCATGCCGAACCGTTTGACTGGGCGGCACAGACCCTTTGCTCATGCCCATGCCCGACATAGCGCTGTGGTCCATGCCTTTCATGCTGCCGTGATCCATGCCGGACATTCCCGCCATACCAGCCATACCAGCCATACCAGCATGGCCCATGCCCGCCATCCCGCTGGTCGCACCGTGGTCCATTCCGGGCATTCCACCCATGGAGCCCATCATGTCGGTCATTGAGAGAGCGACCACGGGATCTACGTGTGGCACGGGGGCCTCCAGCCCGGTTCGCACTGACAGCGTGCCACGTGCATAGCCTGTGCGTTCCATGGATTGCGCAAACACGGTGTATGCATCGTCCTTGGGTTGCACGATGACGTCGTACGTCTCGCCGGGACCAAAGCGAAACTCGTCGACCGTCACAGGATCCACATTCACTCCGTCTGACTGCACAACTGTCAACTTCAAGCCCGGAATGCGCACGTCGTAAAACGTATTGGCCGCACCGTTAATGAAACGCAGCCTTACTCTTTCACCAGGAAGGAACGCACCATTCCAGTTCCCTGCGGGCGTTGTGCCATTCATCAGATAGGTGAGCGTGACGGCAGACAAGTCCGACAGGTCGGTCGGGCTCATGCGCATCTCGTTCCACATCTTGCGCTTGGCCAATGCGGCCTTGGCGCCATCACGCGACACATCGCGTAAAAAGTCAGGCGCAGTCGGCTGGTTGAAGTTGTAGTAATCGCCCTGCGTCTTGAGCTTGGCGAAAACGCTCATCGGATCCTCGTCTGTCCAATCCGACAGTTGCACCACGTGATCGCGGTCGGCACGGATGGATTCGCCGTCCTGTGGTTCGATCACGATGGCACCGTACAGTCCGGTCTGCTCCTGCATGCCCGAGTGCGAGTGGTACCAAAAGGTCCCGCTTTGTTCGACCTTGAAGCGGTAGGTGAAGGTCTCGCCGGGCAAGATGCCAGCAAAACTGATACCAGGCACGCCGTCCATTTGGAATGGCAAGATCATGCCGTGCCAGTGGATGGAGGTGGCTTCTCGCAAACGATTGGTGACGCGTATCGTGACCGTATCGCCTTCACGCCAGCGCAACGTGGGTGCTGGAATGGAGCCATTGATTGCGGTTGCCACTCTCGCCTTGCCCGTGAAATTCACGGGCAGTTCAGCGATCTCCAAAGAAAACTCCGTGCCTCTCAACTCGGGGGTGCCGGGCGAGGCACGCCTTTGACCGAGCAACTGGGCCGCTTGCAACCATGGGGAAGCACTGGCGAGAACGCCGCCTGCAGCGAGCCCCTGCACGAAGCGGCGACGAGAAGAAAGAGCCGACTTTGAAGCGGGAAGAGGAGGAAAAAGCATAAAAGATCAGGTCTCAGTCTGAAGTAGCAGAACGAATGGCCATGATCTTCCTGCGGTGCCTATGCGCGCATGACCAGCACATTACATTTCTGTTATCTTGGTCCTCAATTGCGCTGTATCGTGCGGCGTTAGAACTTGCGCAGGACGGCGCGGCCAACTGCGGCCGCCCTCCCCCTTACTTACTTGCCCATTGCAGGTCACTGTGCTTGGCTGCTATGCGCGTCGGGAGCCGTACTCAGCGGCGTGAAGCGAGCCTGTTCTGCGGTTTTCCCAGCAGGCGTGATCGACACGATGGCTTTGAGATCCGGCGTAGACGCGTAGTTGCCCAAACCCTTGAGGAGGTTGTCACCATCGGGTGTGAGCGCGACGGTGGTGCGCGTTTTTCCGGAAAGCAAGGTTGTGCTACCCGTGGCGCCGGCTGCGGAAATTTTCTGTCCCGCATGGTCCGTCAAGTACACAGAAACCGACTTCTCCTTTGCTTCTGGACTACTACGGTCCACGACCAACTCAAAGTGGTAAATGCCTGCCATGCGCAGCTGGCCTCCATGCGGCGCCGTTTGTGTATCGAGGTAGGCGTCGTCGTGCGCCAACGCACTGCCGGCAGCCAACAAGCTGCCCAGCACCAGTGCCGTAACGGAAAAGATTTTTTTCATGATTTCGCTCTTTCAGTCAGGATGCCCGGCGCACGTTGGCACCGGGCGGTGGGTTAAATCAGAAGGTTTCGGGCTGTTCTTCACCAACCTTGGTGGCCAGCAGGCGCAACAAAGGCTTTTCACCCCAACGCCAGAACATCAGCGGGGTCAGAAAGGTGTCGAGCAAGGTCGAGCTGACCAAGCCACCAAAAATGACCACGGCGACGGGATGCAATATTTCCTTGCCCGGAGCATCGGCTGACACCAGCAAAGGAACGAGCGCAAAAGCGGCGACCAAGGCGGTCATCAACACCGGCGTAAGCCGCTCCAGCGAGCCGCGCACGATGAGCGCGCGACCAAAGCTCTCACCCTCAAAGGCACAGAGGTTGATGTAGTGGCTGATTTTCAGAATCCCGTTGCGGGTGGCGATGCCAGTGAGCGTGATGAAGCCGACCAACGCTGCCACCGACAAGGGCTGCCCTGAAATCCACAGCGCGATGACGCTTCCCACTAGCGCGAGGGGAATGTTCCCCATGATGATGAGGGTCAGCGCGGTCGAGCGGTAGCGGCTGTAGAGCACCAGGAAAATCATGGTGAGCGACAGCATGGCCAGCATGGCGATGAGGCGAGAGGCCTGTTCTTGCGCCTGGAACTGCCCTTCCAGCGAGACCGAATAGCCTTCCGGAAGTGCTTTGGCAGCGATTTCCGAGCGGATGTCTGCCACCACCTTTGCCATGTCGCTGCCATCAGTGTTGGCTGATAGCACGATGCGACGGCGTGAGTTTTCGCGGCTGACCTGGTTGGGCCCATCGCCGTCTTCAATCGTGGCCAGGTTAGAAAGCGGCACGGCGCCGGTGGGGGTTTCAATCATCAGGCTTTGCAGCGCATGCAGACCGCGGTCTTTCTCAGGCAAACGCACCACGAGATCAAAGCGTCGGTTCCCTTCCACAATCTGCGTGACGCGTTCGCCCTCGACCATTTGCTGCAGCGAAACAAGCAAGGCACCGGGGGCCACGCCATAGCGTCCCAGCTTGTCGTAGTCGATATGGATCTTGACCTGCGGAATCAGCACCTGCTTTTCAATCTGCAGGTCGGTCAGGCCGTGGACCTGCGTCAAGCGGGTGCGCAGATCGGCAGCCAGCGTGCGCAATGTGTCCAGGTCGTCGCCGTACACCTTGAGCGCAATCTGCGCCCGCACGCCCGAAAGCAAGTGGTCAAGTCGGTGCGAAATTGGCTGACCCACATTGCTGGCTGCCGGTAAGACACCCAGCCGCGTACGAATGTCCTGGATGATGACGCTGCGACTGCGCTCCGAGACCTTGAGGTCCACGTCCATTTCGGTGTAATGCACCCCCTCGGCATGCTCGTCGAGCTCGGCGCGCCCGGTGCGTCGCCCAACTTGGGTCACTTCCGGCACGCTGGCGACGATCTGCTCCGCAAGCACCCCAATGCGATTGGATTCGGCCAACGATGTGCCGGGGTTGAGCACGACGTTCACCGTCAGCGTACCTTCGTTGAAATCCGGCAGAAAGGAGCGTGGAAAGAACGGGATGGTGGCTGTTGCCAACACCACCGCCAGTACCGCCGTCAGTAACAGAGCGCCGGTATGACCAAAGGACCAGTGCAGCAGTTTTGCGTCCCAGCGTTTGAGATGCGAGACCAGCCAGCTGTCGCCATGGCCCATCTGCTTCATGCGCGGCAGCAGGTAATAAGCCATCACCGGTGTCAGCGTGACAGACACAATCATGCTGGCCAGAATGGACACGATGTACGCCACACCCAACGGCGAGAACAGCCGCCCCTCAATGCCCGGCAATACGAACAGCGGCACAAACACCAGCACGATGATGACGGTGGCATACACGATGGCGGAGCGCACTTCGAGCGTCGCGCTGGCGATGACCTCGGCCACTGGGCGCGGGGCTGCCAAGGCACTGTTGAGCTTGAGCCGCCGCAAGACGTTTTCTACCCCCACAACAGCGTCGTCCACCAGCTCGCCAATCGCAATCGCCAGCCCCCCCAGTGTCATCGTGTTGATGGATAGACCGAAGTAGTGAAACACCAGGGCCGTTGCCAGCAGAGACACTGGGATGGCGGTGAGCGAAATCAGCGTGGTTCGCACGTTCAACAAGAACAGAAACAGCACCACCGCCACCAGAATGGCACCGTCGCGCAAGGCCTCTTGCACGTTGCGCACCGAGTGCTCAATGAAGTCGGCCTGCTTGAAGAGGAACTGGGGAGCTTCGATGCCTGCGGGCAAGCCTTTTTTCAGCTCCTCCATAGCACGTTCAACTTCGCGGGTCAGCGTCACGCTGTCGGCGCTGGGTTGTTTTTGCACCGACAAAATGACGGCGGGCTTGCCGTTGTACCCACCGTCGCCGCGTTTGAGCGCTGGGGCAATCTTCACGTCGGCCACCTGGCTAAGCAGGATAGGTTGCCCGTTCTTCACGCTCACCACGACGTTTTGGAGATCCTGTAAGCGGCTGGTTCGCCCAATCTGGCGAATCAGGTATTCACGTCCCTGAGATTCGAGAAACCCCCCACTGGTGTTGGCACCGAAATCGCGCAGCGCGCCTTCGAGCTTTTCGCGCTCCACGCCCAGAGCCTGCAGTTGTGCAGGACGGATCTCGACGCGGTACTGGCGTACCTCGCCACCGATGGGCGTGACTTGGGCAATGCCGGGGATCGTCAGCAGTCGGGGGCGCATGACCCAATCGGCGTACTCGCGCACCTGCATGGCGCTGACCTTAGCGGGGTCGGCCGGCAAAGCGATCAACAGGATTTCCCCCATGATGGAAGAAATTGGCCCCATTTGGGGCACGACGCCCTGGGGCAATTGCTCTCGCACCAAGTTCAGGCGTTCGCTGATTTGCTGGCGGTTGCGGTAGATGTCCGACCCCCATTCGAACTCTACATAGACGATGGACAAGCCGATGCCGGAGACCGAGCGCACGCGTGTAACTCCAGGCATGCCGTTCATGCCCGATTCAATGGGGACGGTGACGAGTTGCTCGACCTCTTCAGGGGCCATGCCCCCGGCTTCGGTCATCAGCGTCACCGTCGGCTTGTTAAGGTCGGGAAAAACATCCACCGGCATCTGGCGCACCGTGAGCACGCCATAGACGACCAGCAGCAGCGAGATACCCAGGACGATCAGGCGCTGCCTGATGCTGGTGCGAATCAAATAGGCGAACATCTCAGCGCACCTGGGCCAGCAGCCCTGCTCCGTCCGTTACCACCCGGTCGCCTTGGTTCACCCCTTGCGTTACTACCAGTTCGGTGGCGCTCAGGGGCTGCACTGTCACTTTGCGTTGTACGAACCGCTCCGCCTCGGTATGCACCCAGACAGCGGTCTCGCCCGAGGTAATTTTGATGACCGCGGTGCGCTCAAGCGCCGCGCCATGAACACTGCGGGTCGTGCTGGCATGCACCGTTACAGGCTGCCCCACTGCGACGGCCGCGCTGCCCGGACGCACGCTAAACAAAAGCACCAACGCCTGCTCGCGCAGTTGTCGCCCGGTGCCTACATAGTTGAGATCCAGGACGCCCCCGGGTACGGCGGCGCTTGCTTTGGCGGCGATACCAGCGGTGAGGGCCGGATCGTACGCCAATGCTTCCACTGCCAGACGCGACGGGTCAACTACCTCGAACAGAACTTCTTTCGCGTCGACCACCTGCCCTGCGACCACGTTTGAGGCGCTAATGACACCCGAGATCGGGGCACGAAGGGCTTCCGCGCCACTCAAACCGCTGTGCAGTGCGCTGCGACGCCTGCGCAGCGCGTCACGCTCCAGGCCAGCTGCATCGATCACCGACTGAGGTACAGCTCCTTCGAGTTCCGCGTAGCGCACCACCTTACGTTCGGCAATGGCCAGTTGGGCGTCGATTTCAGCAATCTGTGACTGGCTGGCACCGCGCTCCAGACTGTTAATCACCGGCTGCAACCGTGCAAGCACTTCTCCCTTGCGCACGACCTGCCCAAGAACCGGCAAAGTCGGCCCCGCAGCTTCCACGCGCCCAGCTTGCCCCGCTTGCACCAACCCACCGGCATTTGCGTTGGCAACGACTTTGCCTGCAAGTTCAAGCGAAGCCGGCACGTCCCGCAGCTCAGCGAGCTGCGTGCGCAGACCCAGCTGACGCTGCACCTCTTTGGGCACAAACAGGCTGCCATCGGCCAGCCGCTGTGATGCGGTGCTACCTAGTGGTACCAGGGCCTCATTGCCGCGCGCCAGGTTTGCTGCGGGAGCCGCTATAGCGGGTGGACTCGAACTGTGTTCTTCGTCGCCATGGGCGACCGCTTGATTGGCAAGGACGAGCAGCGCGCTGCCAGCCGCGAGGACTATTTTTAGGGTTTTCATCAAAAAAAGCCTTGTTCAAGAGGGAGCGGTTCTGCGTCGACGCAGCCAAGCAAAAACGAGAAAGGCGAAGACCAGCACAGCACCCACAAGAATCCAGCGGGAGCGGCCGGCAGGCAAGGTCGTGCCAGCCTTGTCAACGGAAGCAATGGTCACAGCCGCAGGGATGTCTAGCGTCGCACTGAGCAGATCCGCCGTATCGGCGGCCTGCACCGAAATGGTCAGCGCATGCGTCCCCGGTAGCGCCCATGCACCGCCTGTCACACGGTAAGTGCCAGGGGTTACCTCGGCCGCAGTGGCTTGCAGGTCGCCACTTTGCACCTCCACCTGGGCGCCAATCACTGGCTCGTTGCTCGCAAAACTGTCCAGGAACAGCAGCACAGATGGGCCTTGTTGTTCGACTACCAGCTCGAAATCACTGGTCTGGGCCTCTGCACGCGGTGCTGACGCGACCATCGGTACCGGCACAGGGGCATCGCCGTGATCTTCGCCACCGTGGGCAAAACTCGCGATGGGCATTGCCACCAGAGCCATAGCGAAATAGAGAATGCGCAGAAATTTCAAGGAAGAACTCCCAGGGATTGATTCAAACGGGACTGCCAGGCGTAGAGCGAGATTTCGTCACGCTTGAGCGCGACCTCTGCGACTTGCGCCGCCGCTCGCGCCCGCAGCAAGGCGGGAAGGTCGGACTCGCCAAGCGAAAAACTCTTCTCAGCCAGACCAAGGGTGTCGGCGGCAAGCTTCAAGCGCTCACGGGCAAGCTGAAGTTGCTGCTGGCCTGCCGCAAGCTCGCGCCTCGCTTTGCCAGTTTCTTGCAGCAGCCTGCGTTCCTGTAGATCAACCTGTCCTTCGGCCTGTGCCAGTTCTGCTCGTGCTGCCGCGCTTTCTTGGCGCGCACGCGGTCCCAACGAGAACGGCAGTGTGAGCTTGAGGCCAAGCGCATTGGAATAAGACTCCCCACGGGTACCGCGATCTCTCACCACACGCAGTGCCAGTTCGGGTGCTTCACGCTGCGATGCGTCAGCAAGAGCTACCCGGTCGCGTGCAAGCTGGGCGGCGGCCAGATCAGCAGCAATCTGCGGATGGACTGCGGGCGCTGCGAGGCCCGGCAGGACCGCGCGTTCGGGTATGAGCGTTTCAGGGGCATCCATTGCGCTGAGTGCGCGAAACGCCTCCTCTGCCTGCAGGCGTTCAGAATGCGCCGTCGCAAGTGCTGCCTGGGCGTCCAGTCGTTCACTGCTTGCCAGATTGGCGTCCACGCGCGCCAACTCGCCCGCCTTGGTGCGGCGAATCACGTCGCCTTCGAGGCTCGCGGCGGTACGCGCACGGCGCTGTGCAAGGTCTTCGGCATTGCGTGCAGTGGCGACGGCCCACCAGGCTTCCCGGAGTTCTCCTGCCAGTTGCAGACGCAGGGCGCGCTGACTGGCACGCACGTCTTCGCGGGTGCTTGCGCTAAGAGCCTTTTGTGCGTTCTGTTGGCGAGGCAGCCACAGCGGGGCAGCAATCTCAAGCTCCCACTCCTGCCTGCCACCGTCAGCGCCCAATTTGTCATTGAGCGTCGTCAAGGAAGCCGACAAGGGCCGAGGCGTCAGGCTTGCTGCCGCCTCAACCAGAGCGTCGGCAGCTTGCGCACGCGGCACCGCAGACATGGCAACGGGATGGTGCGCCCACGCGCTCTCCAAAGCATCTGCCAAGGTTTGTGCGCCTGCTGGCAAAACCGCAAATAGGCCTAGCACCAGGGCACTCAAGGTTTTCATCAAAGGGTTCCCAACTTGTTGTTCTCTGCACGATCAACGGTGCCATGCACCAGCGAAAGAGCTGCATTCAGAAGTGAGCGCGATGGTGCCTGTGCCCCGCCTACGCGCAGCTTTCCGCTACATTACAAATTCGTAATGTGGCGATTTCGCTGAACCTTCCCTGCACAATTGCCGCATGAAAGTTCTGATCGTCGAAGACGAACTCAAGACAGGTGACTACCTGCGCCAGGGGCTGGCTGAAGCAGGTTTTGCGGCCGACTTGGCGCGCACGGGCACGGACGGATTGCACCTCGCACTGACGGGGGACTACGACCTGCTGGTCCTCGATGTCATGCTCCCAGGACTCAACGGTTGGCAGCTTTTGCAAACCCTGCGGCGCAGCGGCAATGCGCTGCCGGTGCTGTTTCTCACCGCGCGCGACCAGGTCGAGGACCGTGTCAAAGGGCTGGAACTCGGAGCGGATGACTACCTGGTCAAGCCGTTCGCGTTTTCTGAGTTTCTCGCTCGGGTGCGCACCTTGCTGCGGCGCGGCAAGGGGAACATTGAATCGACAGTGCTAAGGATCGCCGACCTGGAACTGGACCTAATGCGACGCCGGGCGCAGCGCGGTGGACATCGTATTGACCTGACTGCCAAAGAATTCGCGCTGCTCGAACTCCTGCTGCGGCGCCAGGGAGAAGTGCTGACACGTTCGCTGATTGCATCGCAGGTATGGGATATGAATTTTGACAGCGACACCAACGTGATCGAAGTGGCCATGCGCCGCCTGCGGGCAAAGATGGATGACGACTTTGAGCCCAAGCTGCTGCGCACCATCCGCGGCATGGGGTATGTGCTGGAGGCATCGGACTGATGGGCTCTCGCCTGACGCTGACGGCGCGGCTGACGCTGCTGTTCACCCTCGGTTCAGCGGTGGTTCTGCTCACCTTGGGCTGGCTGGTAATGGCTGCCATCGCGTCACACTTCGACGAGCTTGATCGCGACGAACTCACCGGCAAGCTTGACTATGCGGCGCAGCTTGTTGCAGCCATGGACCGGCCGCTCAACAAGGAGCTTGTGGCAAAGGCGCTTGCCTCCACTTTCGCCGGGCACCATGAGCTTGTGATGCAAATTCGTGGCCCGCACGGGGCAGTTTGGTTTGCTTCACCAAACGTGGAGTTTCCGGCTACTTGGGCTACCACCTCTGGACTTAATCTTTGGCACGCGGGCGGACGAACGTTTCATGGGTTGGAGGTAGCTTTGCCGGGCGGGATACCGGCTGGAGGCGCTCTCACACTGGTGTTGGCCTTGGATACGGCACACCACGAACAATTTCTGCATCACTTTCGCATGACGCTTTGGCTGTTCATTGCCTGCGCCGTGATTCTCATGGGCTTGCTCGGCTGGGTTTCGGCACGGCGTGGTCTGGCGCCGCTTCGGGCCATGCGCGAGCGCGCTGCCACGGTGACAGCCCACAGTTTGGACCGCAGGCTTTCGGTGCAGGCCGTGCCGCCGGAATTGGCCGAGCTTGCGCTTACGCTCAATGAGATGCTAGAGAGATTGGAAGACGCGTTCAAGCGCCTTTCAGATTTTTCTGCCGACCTTGCCCATGAACTGCGTACACCCGTGAGCAACCTGATGATGCAGACGCAAGTCGCATTAAGCCTTCCGCGAGATGCAGATAGCTATCGAGCCATTCTCGAATCCAACTCGGAGGAATACGAACGTCTTGCCCGCATGATTTCCGACATGCTACTACTGGCAAAGGCGGAAAATGGACTGGTACTGGTGCATGAAGAGGTCGTTGAGTTGGCGCACGAAGTACGCCAGCTGTTCGACTTCTACGAGTTATCGGCCGACGAGAAGCACATCGGCCTGCAGGTGCGCGGCGAAGGCGCCCTGCGCGGCGACCGATTGATGCTGCGCCGCGCCTTGGGGAACCTCATCTCGAATGCGTTGCGTCACACGCCAGCGGGAGGAGCCATCCGCGTAGAAATTGACCAAGACGGGGCACAATTGCGGATTCAGGTGCAGAACACGGGAGAGCCGATTGCAGCGGCCCATCTGGCACGGTTTTTTGAGCGGTTCTACCGCGCCGATCCTGCGCGCCAGCGCGATGCAGGCGAAGGCACAGGCCTAGGACTTTCCATTACGCAGGCGATTGTGCGTGCGCATGGGGGTAAAGTCTCGGCTGCATCAAGTGACGGGGTTACAAATTTTTCGCTGTTTTTCCCCAACTGAGATTAGGCAGAAGTGCCTGCCGCTCGCGTTCTTGCGCAATGATCTGCTTGCTAGTCTATTTCTCGGTTTCTGGCGGAAAGTCTCTGGAGTTCAACCACTGCCTCCTATCGTGACAGGCAAAAGTGCCCCGTTGCGGCTTTGAACTGATCCCAGAAGCTGAACAAGTTCTCACCCTAGGTTCGCGAGCTTACTGTTCGCATGGTGCGCGAGCCCCGAGGCGACTACCCGTCGTTGTGGGCACGGGCGCAGTTAGCTGCATGACTTATAGCGCTTGGCTCGCCCGCCGCGCGCGCGAGCGCAGTGGTCAAGCACTGGGTACAGAAGACACTCCGTCTTGCCGCTCCCCGTGCCGGTGGCCACGTTTGCCCGCCACAAAGGTGAGGCCAACCTACACACAGGGGGCCTTTGAGCCACGTCTCCTCATGATCGACAAAACGGCCCATCAAACCGTGGTTGAAAGCGTCGGCGGGCTCGAAGGCGGAAACCTGAAAATGATTCAGGGCCGTCTGGATGTCGTGGGCACGCAGGGATGGGAGCTTGGACGTCTCAGTCAACGGGGGGCTTAATCGATCGGGATGTGTCAAACCCAGCGCAAGGAATCCGGGCGCCAAATAGCCGTCGCCTGACTGCTGGTGGCAGCCACCTGCGTGGGAGGCCACAGCAGGTCGTCTAGTAGTGCGACAGTGTCACCCAGGCTGGCTGCGTCGATACGGTTTTTGTTCAAGAAGGCCTGCCACTGGCGCAGCTTGGCGGCGTCTGCGCTGAACTGCTTGGTCAGGGCCAATGGGCGCTCCGTGGGCAGTGCGGTCTGGCGCCGGGCAAAGGTGGCGGCTATTGCCATGGCCAGCGTGGCGCCGTCCAGTTCTGTGCGCCTTGCAATCACCGCGAGGTCGAAGAAGTCCTTCATGCGGCTGTTCGCCTGCCCCAGCATCACCATGGCCTGGTACTTCTCGGCAATCACGGTGTAGACCGGATACACCCGCAGCGTCGGGGCTTGGAAGTCGTTCAGCAAAGTGGGATAAGCCACGGTCTGCGGCCCCGGCGTCACGGCGTCGCCAAAGCCCACGTCGATTTGCAGCGCACAGCGCGCGGAACCTATGCGCGCCACCAGCGTGATGCGGGTGCCGCCATAGGTGTTGTTTTCGCGAATGACCTGCGCTTTCACAGATTCAGGGTCGAACACGATGCCGTCGCCCAGGTCCATGGCGGCGACTTCGCGGAAGGTGGCGATCAGGTTCGCCTCATCGTCGGGACCAAAGCCCAGTAGATCGGCATCCCGTGTCGGGCGGTGCGGGGTGTCGTACCACAGTGCAAAGAGCAGCGCTCCTTTGAGCAAGAAACGGTCGGCATACAGCGAGGTGCTAACACGGGCCAGAAGGCGCTCCATCGCGAAGCGGTTGAGCAGCAGGCTGTAATCGTCCCCCCGTTGCCTGGCGAGCGTCAGCAACCGGGCCAGGATGGACGCCGAGAGATTCGCGTTCATTGAGTGATCGCCTCCAGATAGGGTTGCATGACACGTTCGACGCGATTGATCTTGGCGAAGTGGCTCAGTTCGTCCATGGTGACCTTGCGGCTGCGCCAGGCATCTTTCAGCGCCTCCAGCGCCACGTCCAGGCCGATCTTGTTGCGGAACTTGAAGCAGTCGGTCACCGTTTTGGCGGCGCTGTACACGCGGATGGGGGCACCATGCTCAGTCACCGTCTGGATGCCGTCGCTGTACGCAGCGCCCCGCAGGCGCGCTATGCGCAGCGTTGGGTAAGTCAGCGCTGGGGCCTGCGTGCCTTCAGGCAGGGCAATCCATACTTCGTGGGGCAGTTGCGTGCCGATCTCGTGGAACTGCAAAGCGCTCAGCAGGCACAGCACGGCCTTGGGCACGCGCTGGCACACCTCAATCAGCGTCTGGTGCTCGGTGACTTCGGCATCAGGCAGCCCGTACAGACCGCGCCCCAGCCGGAGCAGCTTGCCCACCTGGTGTAGCCTGATCAGGAGCTGCGGCGACCAGCCGTGTTCGCGCACATCCGCCGCCCGCAGCACGCGCCGGTGCCGGGCCAGTTCGAGTATGTGGTCGGATTGGTTCATGGGTCCCTAAGTTTAATATTCACATTACATTTTTTCAAGTAATGTGATTTGCATCCGGCAGGGACTCCGTTGATTTGCTCGATGGCCGGCGCCACGAAGGACGCGCGGCGCCATGGCGTCCAGGTACAGCCGGTGGACGTGATGCACAGCGACGTGGACGCCAGCTTGGAAGATCTGCCCGAAGTCCCTGCCATGCGGCTGGGCCTGCGCATGGTCAGAGGGCTGCGCGACCACAGCGCCGAGCGCATCGTGCAGGAGCGAAGCAGAGCGCCGTTCGATAGCGCGCAAGACCTGGCCCGGCGGTGCCACCTGGAACTGCACGAGATGAAGCTGCTGGCCGCTGCCGGTGCGCTGCAGCGCCTGGCCGGGCATCGCAGGCAACAGGTATGGGAAGCGGCCGCCCTGCACGCGGTGCCAGAGTTGCTGCACGGCGCGCCGGTGCCTGCGTTCAACATATTCAGCTCAAAGCTGCGTGACGCAGGCGACAACTTGACGCGCGCCGCCCGCGTGAGCGGGGATAGGTCCAAGGCCATCAAGCGCGCGGAACTCATGACTAAGGTTCCTGCACAGCAGCACCACGGCAAAGACGCCGATCAAGGCCAGGGAGCAGGCCCGTAAGGGAAGCGGCAAGGCCAATCCAACGAACGCTGGGGGAGTGTCAGAATTTCTGTGTGCGAGGCTCTTTGAACCTTCACCGCCGCTACTGCTACTGCCCTCTATGTGCTCTGATTCAGTTTAAATACACCGACCGACTGTACCAACTGACTTGCCTGCCCTTGCAGAGAATCGGCTGCGGCAGCCGACTCCTCGACCAACGCCGCGTTTTGCTGCGTTACCTGGTCCATTTGCACGACAGCTTGGTTGATTTGTTCAATGCCCAAGGTCTGCACTTGGCTGGCCGCTGCGATCTCGGCCATGATGTCCGTCACTCTCCGCACGCTAGCCACAATTTCTTCCATGGTTTTGCCCGCAGCGGACACTTGCGAAGATCCCCTTTCCACCTTGCTCACCGAGTCGTCAATGAGGTGTTTGATTTCCTTGGCTGCGTCGGCACTGCGCTGCGCCAGGGCTCTCACTTCAGAGGCCACCACGGCAAAGCCGCGCCCCTGCTCGCCCGCGCGCGCCGCCTCGACGGCCGCGTTCAGGGCAAGGATGTTGGTCTGGAATGCAATGCCGTCGATCACGCCAATGATGTCGACGATCTTGCGCGATGAGGCATTGATGGAACCCATGGTGTCCACCACCTGGGCCACCACGGCGCCACCATGCACGGCCACGCTGGACGCCTGGCTCGCCAACTGGTTGGCCTGGAGTGCATTGTCGGCGTTATGCCTGACTGTGGAAGTCAGCTCCTCCATGGACGCGGCGGTCTGCTGCAACGAACTGGCCTGCTGTTCGGTGCGGGACGACAAGTCCTGGTTCCCTGCCGCAATCTGGCTCGACGCCGTGGCCATGCTGTCGGCACCGTGGCGCACCTGACCCACAATCTTGAGCAAGCTGTCGTTCATCTCGCGCAGCGCCTGCATGAGTTGCCCGGTTTCGTCAGTTTGCGTAGCGACGATTTGACTTGTCAAATCCCCGGCTGCGACAGTGCGCGCGACCCGGACCGCCTCATTGATGGGGCGCGTGATGCCGCGCGTAATCGTCCAAGCAATGGCGATGCCCAGGAGAATCGCTAGCACGGTCAGTGTCAACATCGTCACTTGGGCAATTTCGTAATCCCGATTGGCGTCGGCCACGTAATCGTTACTCAGCCTGTGTTCGAGATCGATCAAGCCCGACAGGCCGTTCTGCCATTTGAATTGAGACGGCGGTAGATCTTTGATCAGTACCTTTGCCGCATCTTCTGCCCGATCTGCAAAGCCAAGTTCCACCACTTTAGCGATCAAGGGCGCTGCGGCTGAGGCAGCCTCCTTGACCTGACCAAGAAGCGCATGCTGATCAACCGTGGTCTTTGGCCCACTGGCAAACATGCTTGTCAATTTTTGTTCTGCCTGTGCGTAGATGGCAGCTTGCTTTTGAATGTGCTCTACCTCGGCCTTGATGTCGACCACTTCGTGGAGCAAGACCAAGTTTCGCAGTGCGATCATGCGATCCAGCACAGAAACCCGCATGGTGGTAGCGAGCCCCGCCTGCACATGGTTCACTGTGGTGATTTCTTCCATATGGGCACGTATCGTCGCCATACGGTTCAGGCCCAGCGCGGCGCCGGCAGCCAGCATCAGCAACAACACAGCAAAGCCCGCACCCAAGCGGACGCCAATTTTCAGATTCCGAATGTTCATGGTTTTTACTTTGTGCTTAGGGTGCAGGAGCAGGAGCAGGAGCAGGAGCAGGTCAAACATACGCTTGGCAGGAACACAGCGACCATCTTCGGCAGCGGCACCGTCTGCCCCCACAGCCCGGAGTTAGGGCCGCAAACCCTTCAAATCATTTCGAGGCAGAAAGCCTGCCCTCCATGCCAGCCCATATCAGCGGTTCAGCTTTATGAACGAACATATCGCAGGCCCATACCTTCAAGCGGTACGGGCTTGATGCGAGCCGCTTGCCCCGCGCAGCCGAAGGCTTCGAACCGCGCCACACAAATGTCGCTGGCCGCCTTTCGCGCGGCGATCTGTGCCTTACGCGGATCGAACTCACCGGGGTTTTGCGCCAGCGACCGCCGCATGGCGCCGGTCATGGCCAGGCGGATGTCGGTGTCGATGTTCACCTTCCGCACGCCGTGGCGAATGCCCACCTGGATTTCCTCCACCGGAACTCCGTAGGTTTCCTTGATGCTGCCGCCGTGCTCACGAATGATGGCCAGCCATTCCTGCGGCACGCTTGAGCTACCGTGCATGACTAGGTGGGTATTGGGGATGCGTGCATGAATCGCCTTGATCCGGTCAATGGCCAGAATGTCGCCGGTGGGCTTGCGGCTGAACTTGTAGGCGCCGTGGCTGGTGCCAATGGCAATCGCCAGCGCGTCCACGCCGGTCTGTGTGACGAAATCGGCCGCTTGGTCCGGGTCGGTCAGCATCATGTCGTGGGAAAGCTTGCCAGCTGCGCCGATGCCGTCTTCCTCACCTGCCTCGCCGGTTTCCAGCGAGCCGAGGCAGCCGAGCTCACCTTCCACCGAAACCCCGACGGCATGGGCCATTTCACAGGCGCGGCGCGTCACCTCGACGTTGTAGGCATAGCTCGCCGGCGTCTTGCCGTCCGCCATCAGCGACCCGTCCATCATCACGCTGGTAAAGCCCGAGCGGATCGACTGCATGCACACCGCAGGCGAAGTACCGTGGTCCTGGTGCAGCACTACCGGCAGATCGGGGTGGGTCTCCACCGCCGCCAGCATCATGTGGCGCAGGTACGCCTCGCCAGCGTATTTGCGTGCCCCGGCGGAGGCCTGCAGGATCACCGGACTGTCACATTTTTGCGCCGCCTCCATGATCGCCTGGACCTGCTCCAGATTGTTGACGTTGAAGGCCGGCACGCCATAGCCAAACTCGGCAGCATGGTCCAGCACCTGGCGCAGGGAAACAAAAGCCATGGGAACTCCTTGGTATAAATATATGAACAAACTGGGCCATAGCGCTTTTGATATCTGCGCCTATAGCTATAGTTTCAATAGTGAATTGGACTCAAACCCCACGCCGCTCCAGAGCCTCCAGTGCGGGCAAGGTCCTGCCTTCCAGCATCTCCAGAAAGGCCCCGCCACCGGTGCAGATGTAGCCCAAATCGGACGCAATGCCGTACCGGGCGATGGCGGCCAGGGTGTCACCGCCACCGGCGATGGAAAACGCGCTGGACGCGGCAATCGCCCGGGCCAGCGTGCGGGTGCCGTTCTCGAACGCAGGAAACTCAAATACCCCCACTGGTCCGTTCCAGACGATGCTGCCGGCCTGACCCAGTTGGGCCGCCCATTGCGTGGCTGTAATGGGCCCTATGTCCAGAATCAGGTCATCGGGCGCTACATCGGCGGCGGGTTTCACCGTCGCCGTGGCATCAGCCGCAAAAGATCTGGCCGTAACCACATCCACCGGGATCGGCACTTCGGCACCGCGTACACGCATGGTGTCCATTACCGCCAGAGCCTCTTCCACCATCGTCGGTTCGGCCAGACTTTTGCCGATAGGCAGGCCCGCTGCCAGCATGAAGGTGTTGGCGATGCCGCCGCCGACGATCAGCCGATCCACGCGGCTGGCCAGACTCCGCAGAATGCTGAGCTTGGTCGAGACTTTCGAGCCCGCCACAATGGCGACCAAAGGACGCTTCGGCGCGGTCAGCGCGCGGGTGATGGCCTCCACCTCGCTGGCTAACAGCGGGCCGACGCAGGCGATGGGAGCGAACTCGGCGATGCCGTAGGTAGTAGCTTCGGCGCGGTGCGCGGTGCCGAAGGCATCGTTTACGTACACGTCGCACAACTGGGCCATCTGGCGCGAGAGTTCCAGATCGTTGCTTTTCTCTCCAACGTTAATCCGGCAGTTCTCCAGCAGCACCACTTGGCCAGCATTCACATCCACGCCGTCCAGCCAACCGGACACCAGTGGTACGTCACAACCGAGCAACTCGCCAAGCCGACGCGCCACGGGGGCCAATGAATCCCTGGGTTCAAATGTGCCTTCTTTGGGCCTCCCGAGGTGGGAGCTGACCATCACCGCAGCGCCCGCTTCCAGTGCCATCCGGATGCAGGGTAAGGATGCCAGGATGCGGGTGTCCTCTGCGATCCGACCAAGGCTGTCGAGCGGCACATTCAGGTCAGCGCGGATAAAGACGCGCCGACCCCGAACGAATTCGCTGCGCGCCACATCGGTAAAACGCAGGGCCTTCATCGAACCACTCCTGCCCCGGCAATCACCCGCACCATCTCCAGCGTCTTGCTTGAATAGCCCCATTCGTTGTCGTACCAGCTCACCAGCTTGACGAAGGTGCCGTCCAGCGCAATGCCGGCGTCGGCGTCGAAAATCGAGGTGCGGGCATCTCCACGGAAATCGGTTGCGACGACCTTGTCTTCGGTGTACCCAAGAATGCCCTTGAGCGGACCTTCGCTCTGGGCTTTGAATTCGGCACAAATCTCGGCGTAACTGGCTTCGTTGTGGAGTTCCACCGTCAGGTCTACCACCGACACATCGGACGTTGGCACACGAAACGACATGCCGGTGAGCTTCTTGTTGAGTGCTGGAATCACGACCCCAACCGCCTTGGCCGCGCCGGTGGTGCTGGGGATGATGTTTTCCAGGATGCCGCGACCACCACGCCAATCTTTATTGGATGGGCCATCCACGGTCTTTTGCGTCGCAGTGGCAGCGTGCACCGTGGTCATCAGACCACGCTTGATGCCCCACCTGTCGTTGAGCACCTTGGCCAGCGGTGCCAGGCAATTGGTGGTGCACGAGGCGTTAGAGATGATGACCTGGCCTGCATAGGTCTTGTCGTTGACGCCATAGACGAACATGGGCGTGTCGTCCTTTGAAGGGGCCGACATGATGACCTTTGTAGCCCCGGCATCGATGTGCTTTTGCGCCCCTTCTTTGGTCAAAAACAGGCCGGTGGACTCGACAATGATGTCGGCGCCAATTTCACCCCACTTGAGATTGGCCGGATCCCGTTCTTGGGTTAGGCGAATCCTGTTGCCGTTGACGACAAGGTTGCGCCCCTCCACCGACACCTCACCCTTGAAAGGGCCGTGCACGCTGTCGTGCTTGAGCATGTAGGCCAGGTAGTCGGATTCCAGCAGGTCGTTGATACCCACGACCTCAATGTCGGAAAAGTTCTGCAACGCAGCGCGGAACACCATGCGACCGATGCGGCCGAAACCGTTGATACCTATCTTGATCTTCATCGCAACTTCCTTAAGTAAAAGAAAAAATTGGCAAACTGGTTTTGCGCAGAGGCCTATTCATCCAGGAGTTCCGCCAGGTCGCTGAGAATGCGGTCCGGTCGGCTCTCGGCAATGGCTTGCCCCATGTTGTAGCCATAGGGCACTGCCCACACCGCTACGCCGGCTTGGCGTGCAGCGGCCACGTCGATAGATGAATCGCCCACGAACAGGGCCCTCTCACGTGGTACTTGCGTCGTCGAAAGGCAATGCTCGATGCCGGCCGGGTCGGGTTTTCTGCTGGGCAAGGTGTCGCCACAGATCTGCAGATCAAACAGCGGAGTCAGCGCATGCGCCGTGAGCAAAGCGGCGGCGTAGCGGCTTTCCTTGTTAGTCACCAGGGCCAGTGTCGCGTTGCGTGCGCGCAAGGCCAGCAGTACCTCGCGCACATGTGGGTACAGCTGACTGCGGCTGCCACAGCGCTGTAAGTAGTAGCGACTCAACTCAGACGCGATCAGCGCCAGGCTGTCGCTGCCGCGCACAGTGGCCACCGTGATCTTGCCGGCATGGGCCAACGCCTGAACCAGCAGTTCTTGCATGCCGTGGCCGATCCACTCGCTCACCTGTGTCTGGCTGGCCTCGGGCAGGTCGAAGCGGCGCAGGGTGTCGTTCACCGCATCGCAGACTTCCGGCGCGGTATCGACCAAAGTGCCATCCAGGTCGAACAGGTAGAGGTCAAATGTCGGCATACCTATTGCCCCTCCAAAACAACCGACTCAGCGCTCCGCGCTGCTTCGGCGTAGGCCGTGCCGTGGACCAGTCTGCGCACAGCCTCCACCGCCCGCTGCGTTGTGATGCCGAAGTGGGGGTACAGGTCCTGGGCTGGCGCCGACTCGCCAAAACGGGTCATACCGATCACCAAGCCGCCACGGCCAACGTATTTGTGCCAGAAGTCAGGCTGCGCAGCCTCGATGGCCACGGCGGGCAACGCCAACGGCAACACCTCCTCCTGGTAGGCCAGGCTCTGGCGGTCAAAAACATTGGTGCAAGGCATCGACACCACCTGGGTGGCAATTCCTTCGCAGGCCAGCCGGGCTTGGGCTGCCATGGCCAGTGCCAGCTCGGAACCGGTGGATAGGATTACTGCCTGAGCCCCCTCCATGCCCGACAACACATAGCCACCGCGCTCGATGGCTGAGACCTGGCCGATGCTGGTAAGCCGGGGCAGGTTCTGCCGCGACAGGCACAGCACGCTCGGTCCGTCCTGGCGTGCAATCGCACTGACCCAAGCCACGGCCGTCTCCAGTCCATCGGCGGGACGCCAGACATCAAGGCCGGGAATGATGCGCAGGCTAGGGATATGCTCCACGCTCTGGTGCGTAGGGCCGTCTTCGCCCAGGCCGATGCTGTCGTGCGTGAATACGTGGATCACACGGATCTTCATCAGCGCCGCCATGCGGATAGCGTTGCGGCTGTAATCACTGAAGGTCAGGAAGGTGCCACCGTAGGGGAGATAGCCACCGTGCAGCGCCATGCCGTTCATGATGGCTGCCATGCCGAATTCACGCACGCCATAGCTCAGGTAGTTGCCCCATCGGTCGCGTCCGGCGGTTACGCAGCCCTGGAAGTTGGTGAGGTTAGAACCGGTCAGGTCCGCACTACCGCCAAACAGCTCCGGCACCAGCAGCGCCAGCACATCCAGGACGTTCTGGCTGGCTTTCCGGGTGGCCAGGGCTTGCGGCCTGTCCGCAATAGCTGTCAACAAGCTGGGCAACTGATCCGCCAGCTCGGGCAGCAGTCGGCCGGTGATGCGACGCTCGAACTCGTCCGCCGCGTCAGGGAAGGCGCTGCGGTAGGCCTCAAAGCGCATGCGCCAGGCGCGCTCAGCGGTAGCGCCGCGCTCGCGCGCATCCCAGGCACAGGCTATGTCCTGCGGCACCTCGAAGGGCGCAGCAGTCCAGCCGAGTGCGGCGCGGGTAGCGGCCACTTCTGCCGCCCCCAGGGCTGCGCCGTGCACGTCGTGGGTGCCGGCCTTGCTCGGAGAGCCCATGCCAATGACAGTCTTGCAGCAGATCAGCGTCGGCCGGCCATCGGGCCGGGCCGCCTGTGCCCTGGCGGCGTGCAGGGCTGCGTCCACCGCTGCCGGGTCGTGCCCGTCCACTGCTGCAATCACATGCCAGCCATAGGCCTCGAAACGTTTCGGCGTGTCGTCGGTGAACCAACCCCCGACATGGCCATCGATAGAGATGCCGTTATCGTCGTACAGCAGCACCAGCTTTGACAGCCGCAAGGTGCCGGCCAGAGAGCAAGCTTCATGGCTGATACCTTCCATGAGACAGCCGTCGCCAGCGAAGGCGTAGGTGAAGTGGTCGACGATGGTGTGCTCTACCCCGTCGGCGCTGCGGTTGAACTCGGCTGCCAGCAGTTTCTCGGCGAGCGCCATGCCCACAGCGTTGGCGATGCCCTGCCCCAGTGGGCCGGTGGTGGTCTCCACGCCAGGCGTCACGCCGACCTCGGGGTGTCCGGCGGTCTTGCTGTGCAACTGGCGAAAGGCTTTGAGCTCGGCGATCGGCAGGTCGTAGCCTGTGAGGTGCAGCAGCGCATACAGCAGCATCGAGCCATGGCCGTTGCTGAGTACAAAGCGGTCACGGTCGGGCCAGCGCGGGTTCGCCGGGTTGTGCCGCAGGTGGCGGTGCCAAAGCACCTCGGCGATATCGGCCATGCCCATTGGGGCGCCAGGGTGGCCGGATTTGGCTTGCTCGACCGCATCGACGGCCAGCATGCGGATGGCATTTGCCATTTGCCGCGCATGTTCGGGAGATGGTTGGTTCATTTCGATGCCCTATAGAAGGATCAGGAACGGGCGTGGCGTTTTCAGGCACACCGCGGGCCGGCTCTGCCAGAGCCGCGGGGTTACTCCACTGCAAAGGGGGTCGGCGGCGGCGCGAAGTGCGCCAGCGTGGGGGACTTACAGGGCCCGCTTCTTGCGCTCCATCATTCGCCAGATGAAAGGTGTGAAGATGAGCTGCATGGCCAATTCCATCTTGCCGCCGGGCACGACCACGGTGTTGGCGCGCGACATGAAGCTGCCGTGCACCATGTTCATCAGGTACGGGAAATCTATGCCCTTCGGATTGGCAAAGCGGATCACGACCATGCTTTCATCGGCGCTCGGGATATCGCGGGCGATGAAGGGGTTGCTGGTGTCCACCATGGGCACACGCTGGAAGTTGACGTGGGTGTGCATGAACTGTGGACAGATGTAGTTCACATAGTCGGGCATGCGCCGCAGGATGGTGTCGGTCACTGCCTCGGTACTGTAGCCACGCTTGGCCTTGTCGCGCCAAAGCTTCTGGATCCATTCCAGGTTGATGACCGGCACCACGCCGATCAGCAGGTCGGGGTGCTGGGCGATGTTGACCTCGGGGGTCACCACCGCGCCGTGCAGGCCTTCATAGAACAGCAGGTCGGTGCCAGCAGGCACGTCTTCCCAGGGGGTAAAAGTGCCGGGCTGCTGCTTGTACGGTGCGGCCTCCTCCGGGTCGTGCAGGTACTTTCGGCGCCGGCCGGTGCCCGTTGCTGCATATGCCCGGAACAGCTCCGCCAGCTCAGTAAACAGGTTGTTGTCCGGGCCGAAGTGGCTGAAGTTCTTGTCACCAGCGGCCTCCGCCTCGGCGAGGTGGCGTTTCATCTCGGTGCGGTCGTGGCGATGAAAACTGTCGCCTTCTACGATGGCGGCGTTCACCCCTTCGCGGCGAAATATGTTTTCAAAGGTACGGGTCACCGAGGTGGTGCCGGCACCGCTGGAGCCCGTTATGGCAATGATCGGGTGGCGTTCGGACATGCGCGAATCTCCTGATAGTTTTAACTGGAATTGACCTGTAGCGCTTATGTAGATTGCGCTTGCAGCTACTGCATCTGTAGCGTCAGGCGCATGCCCGGAAAAGGCTACGGTCGTGGAACAGTGGGTTGTCGAGTTCGACATGGACGGGCTCGGCGTGGTAGCGCTCGATGCGCTCTACCTCGTGCCTCGAACCAAACACCAGACCGATGCGCTGGTGCAGGCTCTCAGGCTGCACCTCCAACACGGGAATACTCCCTGTGCTTGCGCGGCCACCCGCCTGTTCCATGATGAAACCGATGGGGTTGGCCTCGTAGAGCAGGCGCAGTCGGCCTGGCCGTGCCGCATCCTTGGTGTCACGCGGGTAAAGGAAGACGCCGCCACGCATCAAGATGCGGTGTGCCTCGGCCACCATGCTGGCGATCCAGCGCATGTTGAAGTCCTTACCGCGAGTGCCCGCTGCGCCCGCCAGGCATTCGTCCACATAGCGCTTGACCGGCGCCTCCCAGAAGCGGCTGTTCGATGCGTTGATGGCGAATTCCTGGGTGTCGAGTGGCACCTGTAATTGCGGATGTGTGAGCATGAATTCACCCAGATTAGGGTCCAGGGTGAAGCCGTTCACGCCACTGCCCACGGTGAGCACCAGCATGGTGGTAGGCCCATACAGGGCGTATCCAGCGGCTACCTGACGGGTGCCCGGCTGCAGAAAATCTGCTTCAACCACATCGCACTCGGCGCGATTTCCCTCAGGCTGGGGAGCGCGCAGGATGGAGAAGATGCTGCCCACAGAAACGTTTACATCGATATTGCTGGAGCCGTCCAGCGGATCGAACACCAGCAAGTATTTGCCACGCCGGTACGGCGCAGGAATCTGGTAGGGCACTGCCATTTCTTCCGAGGCCATACCGGCCAAGTGCCCTCCCCATTCGGTGATGCGCAGGAAGAACTCGTTACTCAGTACATCGAGCTTCTTCTGCGTCTCCCCTTGCACATTGACAACGCCACCGCCTTCCTCAGCATGGTTGCCAAGCACACCGCCGAGTTCACCGTAGGCCACGGTGCGGGCGATCGACTTGCAGGCCATGGCCACATCGAGGATCAGCGCGTTGAAGTCGCCACTGGCATCGGGAAAGCGGCAACGCTCCTCGATGAGAAACCGGGTCAGCGTGGTGTGGTGGGGAAATGCCATGGTAGTGTCTCGGGAGTTATGGATTCTTTGGATGGGTCGCCGCCGTCATGCAGACTGGGGCACCTGCTGGCGCAACGCGCGCAGCACGCCGCGGTAGCCGCCGTCGGCGTCCGGCGCGCCAAAAACAGCGCTGCCGGCCACACAGGTATCAGCTCCGGCAGCCACAATTGCAGCGATGTTGTCTACCTTTACGCCGCCATCCACCTCCAGCCAGATCCGGCGGCCGGTCGTGTCTGCATAAGCGTCGAGCCGCTGGCGTACCTGGCGCAATTTGCCCAGCGTGGACGGGATGAAGGCCTGCCCGCCAAAGCCGGGGTTCACGCTCATCAACAACACCATGTCTAGCCGATCCATCACCTGGTCGAGCCAGGCCAGAGGCGTGGCCGGGTTGAGCGCCAGACCCGCCTGACAACCGTGTTCACGGATCAGCGCCAGTGTGCGATCCACATGGCGCGACGCCTCGGGATGGAAACTGATGATGTTGGCGCCGGCCTTGGCAAACTGCGGGATGAGGGCGTCCACTGGCTCCACCATCAAATGCACGTCAATGGGAATTCCGACGTGCGGGCGGATGGCTTGGCACACCAGCGGGCCAATGGTGAGATTTGGCACGTAGTGGTTGTCCATGACATCGAAATGCACCAGGTCGGCCCCCCCTGCCTCAATGGCGCGCACCTCCTCACCAAGGCGGGAAAAATCAGCCGAGAGGATGGAGGGAGCGAGAAGCAACGGCTGAACAGAACTGGGAATGAACATGACGGGCGAGCCTTCAATGGGCAGGAAATTGGACATGGGGCTGAGCCGGCTGCGCCCCATGCCAGTCCTCAAGCTCGGCCAGCGTCACGGTGGCCAGGTCGGGCAGCAGGCGCAAGCATCCACGGAAGTCATGGCTGGCGGTGTAGCGCGTGGGGGTGATCACGGTCGCCAGGCCTGCAGCTCGGGCGGCGTGCAGTCCGTTCGAGGAGTCTTCGAATGCGAGGCAATCGCCGGCGGGCAGCGCCAGGCGTTCGAGCATCTGCAGGTACACCTGCGGGTGGGGTTTTTTCAGTGGCGCGGTGGACGCATCGCCGATGGCCGCAAATTGATAAACCCAGTCCGGACCGATAGCGGTGCGCAGCAGTGCAGCGATGTTGACCGGCGAAGTAGTGGTGGCAATCGCCAGCCGCAGCCCTGCCGCCTTGGCCTCTCGCAGCAGCCGCAGCACACCAGGGCGCAGACCGACCGCACCACTGTGCACAGCGTACTCATAGACGGCAGTCTTGGCGTCGTGGATGCGTTGTACAGTGTCACGCACGCCGCTGCCGGAGATGTCGTGCGGAAAGTCGCCGCGGGCGTGCCAATAGTGCAGGATGCGCTCCTTGCCTCCCGAGATATCGAGTAGCCGGGTGTAGGTCGCTTCGTCCCAGTGCCAGCTCAGCCCCTCGGCAGAAAAAGCCTGATTGAAGGCGGCACGGTGGGTGCTCTCCGTGTCGGCGAGCGTTCCGTCGACATCAAAAATTAGCGCCTTAAGACGGCGCGTCCCCGCGCCTTTCGCTCCGTCGTTTGGGGAATGCCCCAACGCCGTGGCCTTGTACTTGCTCATGCGTCACCTTGCGTCGTATGGAACAGCCGGCTAGCCAGAAAATCTGCCTCGGTAAGCGTGCTGAGGTCTTGCGCGCTAAGTTCACGGTCGCGGTCGGCAAACAAGCGGCTGGCCTGGCGAAGGCGGGCTCGGTCCAGGGCGTTGCGAACGCTGCGAGCGTTGGCAAAATGCGGCTGGCGCAGGCGCAGTTCCAGGTACCGCCCAAAGGCTTCACTGGCGCCTGCCCCGAAGTGATAGTTCTGTGTGGCCAGCATCTTTTCCGCAATCTGCATCAGCTCGGGTGGTGCGTAGTCAGGAAACGCCAGGTGGTGGGCGATGCGTGAGCTCATGCCAGGGTTGCTCTGGAAGAAGGTGTCCATCCGATCGGAGTACCCAGCCAGGATTACCACCAGGTCGTCGCGCTGGTTTTCCATAACCTGCAGCAGAATTTCGATAGCTTCCTGGCCGTAGTCACGTTCGTTTTCAGGGCGGTACAGGTAATACGCCTCATCGATGAACAACACGCCTCCCATGGCCTTCTTCAGCACTTCGCGGGTCTTGGGCGCGGTGTGGCCTATGTATTGGCCCACGAGGTCGTCGCGGGTCACTGCCACCAGGTGGCCTTTGCGCACATACCCCAGTCGGTGCAGGATGGTGGCCATGCGCAGCGCCACCGTAGTCTTTCCCGTACCGGGGTTCCCGGTGAAACACATGTGCAGGCTTGGCGCCTGGGCCGCCAGGCCTAGGTTCATACGCAGCCGGTCGATGACCAGCAGCGCGGCGATGTCGCGGATACGCGCCTTCACCGGCGCCAGGCCGACCAAATCGGTATCAAGTTCCTGCAATACCGATTCAATCTGCGCATCGGCGAGCACAGCGGCCACAGTGCGTGCGACCGGCGCTGGCGCGGCAGTCGCCACTTCTTCGGGCACAGGAGAGGGCTGTGCGCCAGTGCGATGGATACCGGGGATAGCGTACATCGGTGTGTTCACCTTAAAAGTGGCTTTTGGTCAGATATGTCTTGCGCAAGAAGCTATCAAGCTAATAGCGTTCTCCTTCGGGCCGCGAGACGCCGTAACCGCTTGTCGTGTAACGCAGGTTGCGGCCTTGAGCTTCCTGGCGCTCCAGCATGAAACCGTGCTCCACCGGTGGCCGGTTGACGATGAAACACATGGCCACCGACTCGACGCCGCGTGTGGCGTTGAAGGCCATCAGACGGATGTAGTGACGGGGAAAGGCCTGGCGACAGGCCGTCAGTTCCTGCAGTACGCCGGCAGCGTCCTGCAGGTCGAACATCGGCATGCCGTACATATCCCAATAAGTGTTTCGCGGGTGCGGGTCGTCGGTGTATTCGACGCTCCAGGCATAGCCCTTGCCGAGGCCGTACTCGATCTGCAAGGTGATCTCGGCATCGGTCAGTTCTGGAAGAAAGCTGAACTGGCCCTGGGTCAAGCGGCCGGTGGGGTTGGTCATCATGGTGCTGTACTCCTTATGTCTGTGGTGATCAGGCCGACATCGCAGGAGTGGCCACGTAGTCGCTGCTGTCGGTCGAGGCGTAGTTGAAGGTGATATCGCCCCAGGTATCGAGTGCAGCCTTGAGCGGGCCGCAGCTCTGTGCGGCTTTACGCAGGATCTGCGGGCCTTCTTGCGCGATGTTCCTACCCTCATTGCGTGCCTTGACCATGGTCTCAAGCGCCACACGGTTGGCTACGGCGCCGGCCTGGATGCCCTGCGGGTGGCCGATGGTGCCGCCGCCAAACTGCAGGATCACGTCGTCGCCAAACAGATCAAGCAGCTGGTGCATCTGCCCGGCGTGAATGCCTCCTGAGGCCACGGGCATCACCTTCTTGGTGTCTGCCCAGTCCTGGTCAAAGTAAATGCCACGTGGCAGGTCGGTCACGGTGTAGCTGTCGCGACAGACGTTGTAGTAGCCCTGCACAGTGAGCGGGTCTCCTTCGAGCTTGCCCACGGCAGTGCCGGTATGCAGGTGGTCCACGCCAGCCAGGCGCAGCCACTTGGCAATCACACGAAAGCTCACACCATGATTCTTCTGCCGCGTGTAGGTCCCATGGCCAGCCCGGTGCATGTGAACGATCATGTCGTTCTTGCGTGCCCAATTGGCCATACTCTGAATGGCGGCCCAGCCAATCACCAGGTCAAGCATGATGACCACGCTGCCAAGCTCCTTGGCGAATTCGGCGCGCTCGTAGATGTCTTCCATCGTGGCGCCGGTCACATTCAAGTAGCTGCCCTTGATCTCGCCAGTGGCGGCCTGGGCCTTGTTCACCCCATCCATCACGTAGAGGAAACGGTCACGCCAGTGCATAAAGGGCTGGCTGTTGATATTCTCGTCATCCTTCATGAAATCGAGGCCACCCTTGAGCCCTTCGTAGATCACGCGGCCGTAATTGCGCCCCGACAGGCCCAGCTTGGGCTTTGTCGTGGCGCCAAGCAGTGGGCGACCAAATTTATCGAGCCGTTCACGTTCCACAACCAAGCCGGTGGGTGGTCCCTTGAAGGTCTTGATGTAGGCCACAGGCAGGCGGATGTCTTCCAGTCGAGCCGCCTTGAGCGGCTTGAAGCTGAACACGTTTCCGATCAGGCTGGCGGTCATGTTCGAGATGGACCCTTCTTCGAACAGGATCAGGTCATAGGCCACATAGGCGAAATACTGGCCGGGGTTGTTTGGCACCGGGATCACTTTGTAGGCCTTGGCGCGGTAGCTGTCGCAGGCGGTGAGGCGGTCGGTCCACACCACCGTCCAAGTCGCCGTACTGGACTCACCAGCCACTGCAGCAGCGGCCTCCTCAGGGTCGACACCGTCCTGCGGTGTGATGCGAAACAGGCAGATGGTGTCAGTGGCGCTGGGGACGTAGTCCGGCACCCAGTAGCCCATCTGCATGTACTTCAGAACGCCTGCGCTGTAGCGAGTTTTGGCATCGGTGATCTGGCCAGTTTCAACAGTGTTGCTCATCGGTTCTCCTGGGATGAATGAGGTTGGGTGCGATGGCTGAACTGTAAAAATCAACTCAAGTAAAGTAAATTCACAAATTATTAGAATTAAGTTAAGGTATCGCTTAAGGATGTTCTGAATGAGAAACGCTACCTTCCGGCAGTTACGCGTGTTCAACGAAGTGGCCCGCCATCTCAGCTTTGCCAAGGCCGCACAGGCGCTGCATCTCACGCCGCCGGCGGTCACCATGCAGATCAAAGAGTTGGAGGGCCATGTGGGCATGCCATTGTTCGAACGCAGTGGGCGCCAGGTGGCGTTGACCACGGTGGGCGAATACATGCTGGTGTACGCGCGCAAGATGCTGGCGACCCTGAAGGACGCCGAAGACACCGCTGCGCGATTGCAAAAGCTGGAGGTGGGCACGCTGACCATTGGCATGGTGAGCACCGCCAAGTACTTCTTGCCGCACTTGTTGACCGAGTTCCGCCGCGAACACGAAGGCATCGAGATCAAGCTGGCGGCTGGCAACCGTGAACAGTTGGTGCAAATGCTGCACGCCAACGAAGTCGATATCGCCATCATGGGCCGGCCCCCTAAGGAGCTGGCAACGCGCGCCGAGCCCTTTGCCGCGCACCCGCATGTGTTTGTGACGCCAGTGGGGCATCCGCTGGCCAACGCCGGACATCTACCGGTAGAGGCATTACACGGTCAGAGTTTCATCGTGCGCGAGCAGGGCTCCGGAACACGCGCGGCCTTGGAAAAGTTCCTAAAGGAGGCCCATGTGGAGCTGCGAATTACCATGGAGATGGCCAGCAACGAAACCATCAAGCAGGCGGTGATGGCTGGTATGGGACTGAGCTTCCTGTCGCTGCACACTCTAGGCTTGGAACTTGACCATGGACTCATCGCCCTGCCCGACGTGGAAGGCACCCCGGTGGTGCGAGCGTGGAATGTGGTGAACACTTTGTCCAAGCTGCTGTCACCAGCAGCGGAGGCGTTCCGCTACTTCGTCCTAGAGCGCGGGGAGAGTTTCCTGGCGGAGCATTTCAGGCAGCACGTCGATCTGGCTGAGCTCGCCACCGATCCGCTCACACCAGGCCCTTTCAGGCGGGGAAAGACGAATATGCCTATGAAGGTAATGAAGGCGCAGGAGTAAACCCTGGATCAAACGCCAACGGCAAAGTCAGAGTGAACTCCGTTCCACCCTCCGGGTGGTTGTGCACCGCCAGTTCTCCTCCGTGCTGCTCCACAATGCCATAACTGATTGATAGGCCCAGGCCAGTGCCCGAGCCGACCGGTTTCGTAGTGAAAAAAGGCTCGAAAATCCGCAACAAGTTCTCTTCCGGAATACCGATACCGTTGTCGCGTACGTTCACCAGAACCTGCTGCGCATCGTGCGTCGCGCGGATCCAGACCATAGGTGTGGCACCACGTGCGGCGGCGGCATCGCACGCGTTCTGCAACAGATTCATCAATACCTGATGCAGCTGCGCCCCGCTGCCCATCACCCAACACGGCGGACCGGCCTCCCAAAACACCTCGAAAGTGGGCGCCGCACCCTTGCGCACCCAAAGAATGGCACGCGCGATCACCTCGTTCAGATCCACCAACTGACGCTCCTCACGATCCTTAGCGGAGAAGCGTTTCAGGCCATGCACGATGTCGGCGGTGCGCTGCGCGCCCTCTAACGTACCCTCGATCAGCGAAGGTAGGTCTGCTACCAAGTGGTCGATACGCAATTGCACTCGCAAGGCCTGCAAGTTCTGCAGCGACTGGTCCGAATGCACCGCAGCCAGGTACTGGCGCAGCCGCTCGCTATAGCGGTGCAGGGCGTGTACGTTGCCGAGCACGAAACTGATCGGGTTGTTGAGCTCATGCGCCACACCGGCCACCAGTCTACCGAGCGAGGCCATTTTTTCTGAATGCAGCAGTTGCTGCTGCGCGCGCTTGAGTGCTTCGTGGGCCGTGCGCAGCTCTTGGTAGGAGCGCTTGATCTCGGCCATTGGCCGCCCCACCAGCACCGTACCCAGGCGCCGGCCAGAGCTAGCCACACGCGGCGTGCAGTTGAAATCCACTGGCACGCCCTGACCCTGGCGATCAATCAGGTTCAACTCAACCACCTCACCGCTGCGCACAGCGCGGGTGTTGCCCAGTACGTCACGGGCATGCTGCGCGCTGTCCACATCGGCCAACAACGCCGCCAGAGGGGTACCGCGCAAACTGGCATCACCCCGGCCTACGAGTTCACACAGCGCCGCATTGGTTTCCTCGATGTTGCCGTATTCGTCGCAGACAAGCAGCACGTCGGACATGGCGGATAGGACGCTAAAGATGAACTGTTGCGACTGCTCCAGCTGCGTATTCTTCTTCTCGAGCTCAACCTCATCATCGATAAGCTGCGTATAGACCTCATCCATCTTCTGGATCACATCCAGCCAAGTGGACTCGTCCACTCCCTCCATCGGGACCGGGTTCAAGGGGCTGGGCGTTCGGACCTTGGTCATGGCAGGTTTCTACGATCGCATAGGGCCTGATCCAACCCCGCGCACCATGGGCTCTGGCTTGCCCAGGCTGCAGCTGATGCCGCCTGGGAGACGGCTCCGCGAGGGTTTTGAGGTCGCCATCTAGTGCACCGTGCAGACCATGCAGGGGTCAAACGATCGCACGATGTGCTGGACCGAAATGGGTGTCTTTTCACCCTCAATAACCGGCGCATCCACTAGTGCCTGTTCGAGCGCCCCAGGCGTGCCGGCAGCATCGCGCGGTGAAAAGTTCCAGCTGGTCGGCGCAACGATCTGATAGTTGGCGATGCGACCGCGCTGCACCTCCACCCAATGCCCCAGGCAGCCGCGTGCAGCTTCGCTCAGACCCATTCCCCGCCCGTGCTCTGGCAGGTTCGACGGCACGCAAAACGGCTCCCCAGGCCGGATGTCCTGCAACCAGGCTTCCATCATCGGCACCACCCGCGCCAGCTCCAACAGACGGGCCAGAACGCGCGTGTAAACGGTGCCGCCGTGTCGCGTCACCGCGTCGCGCACCAATGGATTTCCACCAGCGAGCTGGCGTGCGATAGCTCCGGTCTCGATCACTTCCCCCCCCAGTCGCGGCGCCTTGTTCCAGGTATAGGCTCCCGCCTTGTCTGGATCGGGCAAGGTCAGCCCTTGCTGTGGATGCAACGGCCCGCCATCATCGGACAGCCAGGCATGGGTGGCATCTTCGGTGATGCGGCTCGGGTCCATCGCTTCCAGTTGGGCTGGCTCAGCGCGCCACAGGCCGCCTGGCAAACCGTAACCGCCCTCGGGCAGCGCATACGCACCGTAGCTCAGGTAACGCCCAGGACCGGGGCCCAGCTTACTCAGTGACAGTTCGTTCACCAGCGTCAGGAAAAACCGGAAGTCGCTGCCCAACGGATCTTGTGCGTGCCAACGCCCGAGCGCTTCTTCGCTCGCCAGTTCAGTCATGGCCTCCAGGGAGGCACCAAAAAGTTGGCGTTCCAGAAAGGACCGGAACTCACGCACGCGAGCAAGCAAGCGCACCCGTTCGACCGCCTCGACCGCACGGGTCGAGCCGCCGGGTTCAATGGACTGCGTGTGCGGCCACTTGCCGCCCAGCGTGCCCATCAGGGTGAGCCAGCGCTGGCGCGCAGCCGTCGCCGCGCGCACGTGTTCGCCTCTGTCAGGTGCAAAGCGACGTAGTGCTTCGGCGTGCCAGGGTCGAGCGGCGTACACCGGGCGACAGAAATCCGGCATGAAAAACAGATAAAAATGTGTGAGGTGGTCGGCGAGATTCTCGGTGGCCAGGATCAGATTGGTCGCATGCTGGCCGTTTGCGGGCATCTGCACCTGCCCCAGATCGGCCAGCGCACGCGCACTGGCCACCGACTGCGACACCGAGCAGATGCCGCAGATGCGCGGCACGTAGATGAGCGCGTCGTGTGGTGCCTTGCCTTGCAGAATCTGCTCAAATCCGCGGTACATGGTCGCATTGACCTGAGCCGAGGCGACGCGCCCATCGACGATGTCCAGCGACACTTCCAGATCGCCTTCGACGCGGTTGAACGGACCAACCAGCAGGCGACTCATTTCATGGGCTCCGAGGTCTGCCGACAGGTTTCACGTAATGGGACAAATCTGAAACCAGGCTCAGCGCAGAACTGGTTCTGCTGTGCCCCTGGTGTGCTTGGTAGGTCGCATCGCCGCCAGCGTGTCCGGTTCGTCGAGCCATTCATTTCAACCTTGTCTTTCTAATAGCCGGCTTCACCACTAGGTGGTCTTCCACAGCGTTGTATTTCACGCGTTTGGGCGTGGCGCTCTTGGACAGCGAGGCCAGGGCCACAAACCAGGCCTTGGGCATGTCGGTCGGCAGGCCGATCGGGATGCCCGCGAGCTTGGGGGTTTCATGGAACGGATGACCGGGCTCCTGGAACCCGGGTTCGGTGCAAGCGATGCAGGCATAACCGCCGCGCGTGCAACTGCCTTCGCCGTTCCATAGGCGGATGTTGCAGTCGGCGTGCACCTGGGTACCCTTGCAACCCATGTGCTCCATCAAACAGCCAAGGTCGGACGGCTTTTCTGCGCTGGCTTTGAATTCGTAGTACTCGTTGCGCGTGCAGCCATGGTGCACCAACTGGTCCGCATAGAAGCGCGGCCGATTCAGCGGGTCGAGGTCGGCTTCAGTCAGGCCGTCAGCGGCTAGAGCCATAAGCGTGTCGATGACCCAGCTAGGGTGCGTGGGGCAGCCCGCGATATTGATCACCGGCAATCCGCTGGAAGAACGGAAGCCGGCGCCGAGCAAGCCACCGGGCTGATCGTCCTCGAACTGAAGACCGCAGGCGTCAGTCGGGTTGTCGCCGCCGGCGGTGATACCGCCCCAGGCCGCACAGCTACCGATCGCAACCACATGCTTCGCGCGCGCCGCGAGTTGTTGCACCCAGTGGATCATGGGCACACCCGTGCCTGCCAGCATGTGGAAGCGGCCCGAGCCGTATGGTCCACGCAACAGCGAACCTTCGATACACAACGCGTCCAGGGGAATACGCCCATCGAGCACGGTTTCAAGCAAATCGATTACCTCCTCACCGCTAGACAGCGACAACGAGGGATGCCACAAAAGATCGACTCCAGCATCACGCAAATGGCCCTGGAAATCGGTGGTGTCTGCGCACAGCAGTGACATACTGCAACCGCCGCAGCCACCGGACTGCAACCAGAGCACCTTCAACGGTCGCGCAGAAGCCATTTCAATTTCCCCAGAGATGGAAGCACAACGGTCTGCCGAACGCGGCCACAGCGAAAGGCCAGAAACTCGGAGCACAGCGAAACGTGCTTGGCCCGAACGTAAGTGTTGCCTCTTGAGCAATCTGCCGCCCCCCCAAAAAATGGGGTCAACAACGGAGTTGACATTATTTGTCCAATCCGAAACGTTGCATCTTGGCGCGCAAACCAACCCGTGACAAACCCAGCTCGGCAGCGGTGCGCGTCTTGTTCCAGCGATGGCGCAGCAAGGACTCGCGCAAGACCATGGCTTCGATCACGTCCAGCCGTTCGACCAGTGTGCCACTCTGGGGAACCACCATGGACATATCGTCGATGGTGCCTCGGGTACGGCCTTGAAGGACTCGTGCGGAAAAGACGCCCGGCGTCAGTTGCTGACCATCGTGCAACGCCAGTGCACGCGCAATTTCGTTGCGCAATTCCCGGATGTTGCCCGGCCATGGATAAGCCTGCAGAAAGGCCAGCGTGTCATCAGGCAGCTCCGCACCAGGGTGTCCCAGCTCGGCTGCCACATCCAGCACCGTCTTGCGCGCAATCGGCACAATGTCGGCTGCACGCTCGCGCAGCGGCGGCATGGTGATCGTGACGCCGGCGATGCGGTAGTAGAGGTCTTCGCGAAACAGATCGTCACGCACGCGCTGCTCCAGCTGACGATGGGTGGCGGCGATAACACGGACGTCCACCGGTACCGGCCGCGCAGCGCCCACCGGTCGCACCTCACCTTCCTGCAGCACACGCAAGAGCTTGACCTGAAACGCTGGCGAGGTTTCTCCGATTTCATCGAGAAACACGGTACCGCCGTGGGCTCGTTGGAACAGGCCGGGATGGTCTTCGTAGGCCCCGGTGAAGGCGCCGCGTTTGTGACCGAACAGTTCGGATTCGAGCAGGGTGTCGGGGATTGCCGCGCAGTTTTCTACCACGAAGGGGCCGGTGTGGCGCGGTGAGGCGTAGTGAATCGCGCGTGCCAGAAGCTCCTTGCCGGTGCCCGATTCGCCCAGCACCAGCACCGAGATGTCGTAACGCGCCACACGCTCAGCCGTGGCACAGATGCTGTCCAGCGGACTCCCCAGAGCCCGCACGATCCGGTCGAACCCAAAGTGGTTACGCGCCCGCGTTATCTTCGTGCTCGTACGCTGGCGCAGGACTCCAGTGCTGGTGCGTAGCTCCAGATCGAGTCGACTGTTCTGGCGCTGCAGCGACTGCGCCTCCACAGCGTTGCGTACCGACTCCAGTAGGTGGTCGGGGCCCCAGGGTTTGAGGATGTATTGGTAAATGCCGGCTTCGTTGATGCCGGCAATGATGTCTTCTGAATCGGTGTAACCCGAGATCGCGATGCGCACTACCTCGGGCCAGCGCTCGCGCACCTCCTTGAGGAAGCTCATACCCGTCTGCCCAGGCATGCGCTGGTCGCAAAGAATCACATTCACCGGTTCACACTCCAGCAGGCCACGCGCCTCTTCCGCGCTGCTGGCCGTGAACACGGTGAAATCGTCGTCTAGCGTGCGCCGTAGCGCGTCTTGCGAGTGCACCTCGTCGTCGACGACGAGCACGGTGGGTAAGGATTCCGAAATCAAAGGCTGCGTCATTTTTCGACCGAGCTTGCATAGACCGCCCGGCGCGGCATATCTGGATCAAAAACACTGCCAAACCGGTTTCTCCGGGCCGCATATGACCTCTGGGGGACGTAGGCGGCGACTCGCCGCGAACCAGCAGCGGCGCGGCTCATCGGTGTACCGCCAGATGGCGTGGCGTCCACGCGTGGGGCAGTTTGTGCACAAAGTGGTGGCGTGCCACGTGGTAGCTCGGATCGAAGCCGTAAAAGTTTCGGTGCATGCGCGCCAGTTCCTGTTCGCGGTGATCGGCAAGCGGTCGGCGGGCCTCATCTTCGGCACGCTGTGCCTGCTTGGCCGCCAGCCGCTCGGACCAATTGTAGGAGCCAGCCAGCGCCAGTGCTCGTGCGATGCAGCGTTCGTCAAGCCCGGCACGGTCTTGCACATCGCAATGGTCGATCAGACCCATGGCCAGCGCGCTGCGGGCCAGCAGCGGCAGGCGCTGCGCCATCAGGTCTTTCGCGCCCACTACACCCAGGCGGCGCGGCAGCAGGTAGGTCCAGTACTCGGAGCCGTAGAGATTGCCCATATTCTTGTAGTGTGGGTTGAGCACCACGCTGTCGTGCGCCCAGATTTCATCGGCCGTCAGCGCAAGAAAGGCGCCGCCTGCGCCGGCGTTGCCACGCAGCACGCTCACGGTGAGCCGGTCAGTGGTCTGCAGCACCGCGAGCGCCAGGTCGTTCATGGCGTTGATGTTGCGCCACGAGGCATCGGCTGCGCTGTCACCCGCGTGGTGGGCCGCCGCTTCGATGCTGTTGAGGTCGATGCCATTGCTGAAGAATCCAGCTCCACCCATGAGCATCAGCACCTGCGTGGGCCGCTGGCAGACCGCCAGCCAAGCGGCGCGCAACCGTTCACAGCGTCCAGTAGACATGGCACCGTTGTAAAAATCAAAAGACAGGCAACCGACGCGCGCGCCTTCGGGGCCGTGCTCGGTGTAACGCAGCTCACCCCATTCGTCGTCCGCCCGTTGTAGCGGCACAGGACGTTGCGGCAGGGTAGCCGCCTCGTGCTCAAACAGCTCAGCGGCGATCTGTTTGAATGAGCCGGCCCCAGCGTCTGACGGTGCCGCCAACAGCCGCGCCTGACCGATCCACACGCCGCCGTCACGCGTGCGGCGCAGGAGCGCGCCGTCACGTTGCGCCAGCAGCTCACCTGGCGCGCGTTCTTGGAACTCATGGAGCACGGCTGCGCTGGCCGGGTGAGCATCCATAAGGTAGCAGGCCTGCCCCCACAGTGCATCGAGCACGCCGGGCTGGCCATCGGCGCAATGCAGCTTGGCCAGTACCCTGGCGGTATCGTCAGCCGCCCAGTCGATGTACCTGTGCTCCTGCTTCATCAGTGGTTGCCAGCGCGGCGTCGGCGTCGGCGTCGGTGTCGGCGCTGCATCTGGCGCTGTCCTGTGACCTTGTGCGAAGTGCTGGATGGCATCGGTCACGGCTTGCAACGCGGCAGCAGTCACTTCACGTCGGTACAGATCTCCCTTGGCTGCACTTCGAGTCTGAAAGCTCGCGTGCGCCCAAACCGGCCCCGCATCAAAATCGCCGTTGGCTTGCAGCACAGTCACGCCCCACCGCGACTCGCCCTGCAACACCGCCCAATCGAGCGCGCTCGGCCCTTGATCGCCGGGCGGCCCGGGATGCACGACCAGACAGGTCACACTTTGCCACACCGATGCCGGAATGCGACGCTTCAGAAAGGGGGCCAGCACGATATCTGGCTGGAACAAAGCGACGGCCTCTTCGGTCACACGATCATTGATGTCGAGCTCTACGCTCAGCGTGTGGCCACTGGCGCGCAGTTCGGCGTATAGGCGCTGGGTGAGGCTGTTAAAACTGTGGCACAGCAGCAAGATGCGCAGGGCTGAGGTGTGGATCATGTTCATGGTCGTAAGGTTTGCAGTTCGATTTGTGCCTGCTTGCGCCCTAGGTAAATGGCAAGTTGGGCCTGGATGACGTCGAGTGCCTGGTTAAACGATGCAGCGGTGCGCGCAGCCAGAAGCGCCTCCGCCATCACCGCCGTGTCGGGACCAAAGTGGGGCATCAGTTGCACCATGGCGCGACGGCGCAGCGGCTCCAGATCGGGTTCGGAAGGGGCAGTTAGCGCCTCAGTGCTACGGGTGGCGGCCCCTGGGAGTTCATCGGTCGGTCTCAGCCGCGTGCGGGGTTCGGATACGGGCTCAATCAGGCGCAAAGTGAGTAAGGCGTCGAAATGGCTCTGCACCTGTTCTACCCCCCGCGCAACCAGCGCACCCACCGAGTCACTGCCATTGATCATGATGAGCACGCTGCGGGTGGCCCTGGACAGGCCAGCCTGACGGCACGCGACCTCGGCCTTGCCGAGGTCTGTCTTCTGAAACACCTTGCCCAACATGCCCGTCTCCTAATCTCCCGTGATCGGCTAGTGCATCTGTGTCCACCAACGATTCAATTCCCACGGCAACAACGGCGCCCCATCCAGCAGCAGCCGCAGAAGAACCGATTCGCCGGGCTGCAGGCTGCGCCCCGTGGGGATGGCGCGTTGCGGGGCAGGTGTATCAACAGATCCGCGGCAACTGTTCACCTGTCAACCAGTCAACCACGCGGCGCCCACCAAAACTGGTCGCCATCTGCACGAAATGGTGCGGGTCGACCGTGACTTCGCCGATGCGAGCAGCATCAGCACCGAGCGGATGGGAACGCATCGCGGCCAGTACTGATTCGGCCGATTCGGGCGAAATCACTGCGATAAGTTTGCCTTCGTTGGCCACGTAGAGCGGGTCCAGGCCGAGCAACTCGCAGGCCGCATCCACCTCTGGCTTCACCGGGATCGCCGCTTCTTGCAGCAGCATACCTACACCCGACTGCCGCGCCACTTCGTTGAGCGTCGTCGCCAGACCACCGCGCGTCGGGTCGCGCAACACGCGCACCGCACCAGGAGCTGCAACCAACATGGCGGCCACCAGGGTGTGTAGGGATGCCGTGTCGCTTTCAATGGTGGTACCGAAAGCCAGCGACTCGCGTTTCGACAACACGGCCACACCGTGATCGCCGATGCTGCCCGAGAGCAGCACCACATCGCCTGCGCGTGCGTTACGCCCGCTGATGTGCACACCCGGCGCCACCACACCCACGCCCGTTGTGCTGATAAACACGCCGTCGCCCTTGCCCTGCTCCACCACCTTGGTGTCACCGGTGACGATCGGCACACCGGCCTCGCGTGCGGCGGCTGCCATGGATTGCACAATGCGCTGCAGATCGATGAGAGCAAAACCTTCTTCAATGATGAAACTTGCGCTCAGGTAAAGCGGTTTCGCACCACACATGGCCACATCGTTGACCGTGCCGTGCACCGAGAGGCAGCCCACGTCACCGCCGGGAAAGAACAAGGGCGAGACCACATGGCCGTCGGTGGCCATCACAATCCGGCCCTGTGCCGGATCGAAGCCGGGCAAGGCCAGCACTGCACCGTCATCACCCTGGCGCAGGAAGGCATTGTCAAAGGCCGCGAGGAACAGCTCATCAATTAGCTGCGCAGCGGCCTTGCCGCCTGCGCCGTGGCTCATGTCGATGCGGCCATGCTTGATGTCCAATGGACGGATGTAGTTTTTCTTCGCGGGTTTGGGAACAGGCAGTTCGCCAGTGCCGCTGAGCTCGCTGTCGCTTCTCATGGGGTAACCTTTTCGGCTGGGGCTGCGACCACGGGGATATCGCGAAAGCGACCATAGGTGTAGTGCGCGGCACAAGCGCCTTCGCTGGAGACCATGCAGGAACCCACCGGATTTTCCGGCGTGCAGACAGTGCCGAAGATCTTGCAGTCGGTCGGTTTTTTCACGCCGCGCAGTATGGCTCCGCACTCACAAGCCTTGTTGTCAGCCACGGGGATGTAGCGTAGGTCAAAACGGCGCTCGGCATCGAACGGCGCAAAGGTTTCACGGATCTTGAGCGCGCTGTAAGGCACCTCACCCAGGCCACGCCATTCAAAACTGGGACGCAGTTCGAACACCTCGGACACCAGGGCTTGTGCCTTGAGATTTCCCTCGGATGTGACGGCACGGGCAAACTCGTTTTCCACTTGGGCGCGGCCCTCATTGACCTGGCGCACCAGCATCAGGATCGCCTGCATCACGTCCAGCGGCTCAAAGCCGGCGATCACCACCGGCTTGCGGTACTCCTCAGCGAAGTGTTCATAGGGCTCGGAGCCGATCACGATGCTCACGTGCGCCGGGCCGATGAAGCCGTCGATCGGCACGGTGCCGAACTGACGCACCTCAGGCGACTCCAGAATGTGGGTGATAGCCGAGGGCGTGAGCACATGGCAACACAGCACGCTAAAGTTGCTCAGGCCTTCGCGCTGCGCATCACGGATCGCCAGCGCCGTGGGCGGCGTAGTGGTTTCAAAACCGATGGCGAAAAATACCACCTCGGATTGCGGATGCTCGCGTGCGAGGGTGAGCACGTCGGCGGCGGAATAGACCATGCGGATATCCCCACCGCGGGCCTTGGCCTTGATCAATGACAAGCTGTCTGACGCCGGCACCCGCATGGTATCGCCGTAGGTGCATACGATGGCACCTCGCTCCAGCGCTAGGCGGATCGCCAGATCAATGCGGCCGATGGGCAACACGCAAACCGGACAACCGGGGCCGTGGACCATGCGCACATTGGCCGGCAGCAGTTCGGTCACCCCGTAACGCGAGATGGCGTGAGTGTGACCACCACAGAACTCCATGAAATCGTAGTTGCGAGAAGGATCGGCCTCGGCGGTGATGCGTGCGCCGATCTGACGGGCCAGTTCACCATCACGAAATTCGTGGATGTATTTCATAGGGGTTCTCCAACACCGTGCACTTTCGCTTCCATCTGCGCCATCTCGGCAAACAGTGCAAGCGTGCGCTCGGCCTCTTCGGGATCAATCGTGCCGATAGCGTGGCCCACGTGCACGATCACGTAGTCACCCACCTTCACATCAGCCACTAGGGCAACGGAGATGGCTTTACGGATTCCGGCGAGGTTGACTACCGCCTGGTCGTTGTCGAACAGCTCGACCAGCAGTGCAGGAATGGCTAGACACATGGTTCAGTTTCTTTCCAGGAACGGCTCGGGCTGTGGATGAGCTGTTGTGCAGCCACCCAGGCTTGGCCAAGCGCCAGCCCAGCGTCGCCGCAACCCTTTTCGATCGGTTGGAGCACACGCAAGCCTGCAGCCTGCAAGTGCATAAGCATCCGTTCGCGCAGGATTCGGTTGAAAAAGCAGCCTCCGCCCAGGCACACGATGCGGCAATTTCGCTCGTTCGCCGCCTGGATGGCCCAGGTGGCGAGCGCGTCAGCCAAGGCGAGATGGAAACCCGCCGCCGCCGCGTCCACATCATCTGCGGTCGCATCCAGCAGCGCGGCCAGAAGACCGCGCAGGTCGAGCCGGTGGTGTTCGTCGATAAGTGCCCCTGACAGCGGCATAGCGTTGGGATGCTGCACGAGCCAGCGCGCAGCCGCTGCTTCCAGCGCGATGGCCGCTTCCGCTTCGTCTGTCTGGCGCAGACACAAGCCCAAGGCGCCGGCCGCAGCGTCGAACCAGCGGCCAGTGCTGCTGGTGCGTGGACAGTTGAAGTTTTGGCTCAACATCTGCTGCACGCCGCTGGCCAGGGCCTCACCTACCCGGGGTGCGAAACGCGGTGTGATCTGGGCGCCACGACCCAAGGCCTGCAGGACACTCGCCGCCATGCGCCAGGGTTCACGGGCAGCGCGGTCGCCGCCGGGTAGCGCGAGTTCGTGGAGGTGGCCCAGCCGCTTCCAGTTGGCGCCGTGCAGCCACAGCAGTTCACCGCCCCAGGCACCACCATCGGTACCCAGACCCACACCGTCCAGCGCGAGTCCGATCACCGGTTCGGTCAGCGCATGTTCAGCCACCACAGCCGCGACATGTGCATGGTGGTGCTGCACCCCAATGGCAGGCACGCCCAGCGCCGAAGCCTGTTCTATGGCAAGCCGGGTACTAAAAAAATCGGGATGTAGGTCGTGGGCAATGGCCTGCACCGGGACACCGGCCGCGTCGGCTTGTCGCAACAGCGCCTGCACCGAGTTCTCCAGCGCCTCGCAAGCAGCCGGGTCACTGAGATCACCGTGCATGGGTGTCCACACGGCCTTGCCGTCGACCACCAAGCATGCGGCGTTTTTCAGCCACGCGCCGACAGCCATCACGGTCGTGCTCATGGCCTCACCCCTGGACTGTTTCGCCGCCGACCAGGACCCCGTGCGGCGGCAGCGTTTGAGGGCTCAAGACAGCTCGTGCCAAAGCGAGTTCAGCTTCGAGCTGTCGCACGCGTTCGCGCAACGCCACTTCAGTGACCGACTGATCAAGACCGATGGAGTGCTTGTGGTCGTGATGGGCTTGCGCAGCGCCCATGGCGTGCTCTAACCAGTGTAGCCAGGTCTCCATGCCTTCGCCAGTGGTAGCGGAAAGTTGCAAGACCTGAATATCGGGGTTCACGCGCCGTGCCAGCTCGATACAGCGCGCCACATCAAACCTGAGGTGCGGAAGCAAATCTATCTTGTTCAAAATCATGAGCTGCGAGGCGGCAAACATGTCGGGGTACTTGAGCGGTTTGTCTTCTCCCTCAGTCACCGACAGGATCGCCACCTTGGCAACTTCGCCCAAGTCCCACACAGCCGGGCACACTAGATTGCCCACATTTTCGATGAGCAGCAAGCTATGGCCATCATCGTGAGTGTGGTGGTGGACACCGTCCTCATGGGCGTGAGCGTGGCTATGCAGCCGCGCAAATGCTTCGGCGACCATGGGTGCATCGAGGTGGCAGCCCTTGCCGGTGTTGACCTGGATGGCGGGTGCTCCGGTAGCGCGGATGCGGTCGGCATCGAAGCTGGTCTGCTGATCGCCCTCGATCACCGATATCGGCAACGACGACAAGCGCGATTTAAATGCCTCGATAGTGGCGCACAGCAGCGTGGTCTTGCCTGAGCCAGGACTGGACACCAAGTTGAGCGCGGTTACGCCATGCGACTTGAAATGCGCCCGGTTCTGCATCGCTACGCGGTTGTTGGCGCCCAGAATATCAGTCTCGAGCTTGATGGCACGCGCCTGGCTCATGCCGGGTACCGAGACGCGGGCAGCGCCTGCGCCAAAGTGCAAATCGCCGCGCACCGGATCCACCGTCACCACGCCCGGTTCAACTTGATCGCTATTCAAATGCTGGCCATTGGCCGGATTGTTTTCACTGCATCCACATACGACACACATGTTCTGTCTCCTGTTTGATGTTCACTGAGGTGCCGCATAGCCCTGCGCGCACCCCACCCCGATTGAAACGAAGAACAGCGGTCCAGTCGCCCCACGCAACCGGCTTAGCCGGATCGTAGGAGCGGTCCCCCTCCCGCCGCAGACCAGAGATGAGAAAGCGGTGCAAGGGGTGCTTCCTATGCCTCATCGCTAACCCGCATATCCAGCACTTTCAATTCCATGCCGCCCGTTGGCTGAAGCTGGTAGCCGCCACACGCCGGGCAGGCATCTCCGCGCTGCGCGATCGCTACCGTCTGGCTGCAAGCCAGACACCAGGCTTGGCCGGGCGGCTCCTCAATCTCGAATATTGCGCCGGCCAGCACCGTTCCGGGCGCCAGGCTCTCCAGCGCAAATCGCAGCGCGCGCGCATCAACCCCCGCCAGTTGTCCGGCTTCCAAGCGCAGCACCAACAGACGCCCAAAACCTTCTCGTGCAGCCGTGTCTTCCACGAGTTGCAGCACGCCTCCGGCCAAGCTGGCTTCATGCATGGACGGTCTCCCGTCTGGCGTCCGGCTGCGCGCCGCATTCAAACGGCACGCAGGGGTCAAACGCCGCCATCAGCAGGCGCAGCTGACGCAGCGCATCGGGCGTATAACCATCCAGCCGGCTCACACGCTGCGCCACTACCCCTATCGGGTGAAAATTCCACTCGGTAGGCGCGAGCACCCGGCAGGCAACGACGCGTGCACAGGCACCGTCCAGCACCACATGGTGCACGAGCAGGCCGCGCGCCATTTCCACCCAGGCCAGGCCCTGGTTCGAGCCGGTCGCCAGCGCACCCCAGGCCAGCCAGCCAGCCCCCTGCCCCTCCCCGGGCAGGCACAGGCGCACCAGCTCGGCCAGGCGGCAACCCAGCTGTGCCCAGGGTGTAAGCGGCGTTGCCTCTTCGGGCGCGTTAAGCCTCGCCCAGCTACCGGTGTGAGCACAGCCCCCTCCCCACTGCGGCTGCAAGGCAAACAGGGGTGTCGATACCAGTGTTGAGCCCAACAGACGCATCTGTTCGGGGGCTGCGTGCACGCGCAGCGCAGCGCCTGGGTCAAGGACTTCACCGGAATCTGCACCTCGTGCATCGCGCAGCAGCGTAGCCAAGCCCAGGCCATGCACGCCGCTGCCATGTTGTGCGCTCCAGGTGCGCAGCCAGTCGACACCATCCACAGCCCAGGCCGTCAGCCAGTCTGAGGCCGGCATGCCAAGCCACGTCTGGTGCAGCCAGCGGGCCGTGTCTGCCCAGCGCTTTCCGGTGTTTGGCGCCAGCAGCGGGCATCCGCGCAGCACGACGGCGGATGCCATGACATCTTGATCCTGGTCGCCAGTCACGCCGAGCAAGCGCGGCCAGTCCAGACCAATGCGGCGCACATGCTCCTGCGCAGTTTCCAGTCGCAAGCGTTCGGCCACCTGTTGCGGTGCGGCCAACAGGCCCGGGGCGGCCGCCTCGATGGCGAGCGATGAGCACAGCCGGTGCGCTTGGCTACAAAGATTAAAGACACTGGCCATGAGGCCGGGCAGCGTTTCGACCAGACGTCCCTCCCCCAAGCGCGCAGCCCAGTCCTGGCGCGTGCTGCTCAGGCTATGCGGCACGGGCGCCCCTGGTGACACCCGCAGTCTTCCGGCCAAAGCGGTGAACGGGTCGCTAGTCATCGACCAGCCGCCCCTTTCGCCGTACCGATGCCCATGAGAAAGAACGCTCGCCGAGCAGGGACGGCGGGCTGCGCCTGCCCCACCACTTCAATCACCTTCGGCCGGGTGAGCGCCAGCGCCGCCAGCGCCGTTTCGACGGCGGTCTGCTGGTTTGCGAAAGCCTGCATGGGCGAGAACAGCGCACAGGTCTCGTGGTAGCCGATGGCGTCGTCATGGCCGCCAATAAAATCAAAACGCTCACAGCCGAAATCACGCACAAACTTGCACCCAACCTGGTTGCCATGGGGCAGCACCCGCGCCGGCAACCGCACCAAGCTCATAAACCAGGGCGTGAGCAGCACGCCTTCTGCCACCGCGTCATCTCGGTCCTCGGGCGCCTCGCCCCAGCAAAAACCGACAGTCTCAATCCGCAGCACCGGATTGAGCATCGGGATGCCCACCATGCGCTGCGTGCGCACCCGCTCGAAATGCGCAGCCAAGCTGGCCACGCGCTGCTGCAATAGCGAGGAAGACATCAGGGGCATGTCAGTTTGCATGATGGGTTCATTCCAACAACAAAAACTGGTCCGGGTCGCCGTCGCAGTTTGGGCAACGCCAATGCGACGGCAGATCAGCAAACGAGGTACCGGGTTCGATCTGCCATTGCGGGTCACCGAGCGAGGGGTCATAAACCCACCAGCAGATCTTGCACTCCAACCTCGATCCGGGTCGCAGTACATCGCTGCGGCCCAGATACGACCCTTCGAAGCCTTCGAATCCGTTGTTATCGTGCGGTGCTTGGGGGCTGTCGCTCATGTGGCCTCCAACCAGAGCAGAACTTCGCGCAAACGCTCATGGGAATCGCGCAGATCTTCCGGCGCAGCCATGGCTACCTCAGGCATGTCCACCACCTCGACGGTGTTGAGGAGCACCCTGTCCATGGAGTTGTAATAAACGACGCGCCAGCAGTGGCGCAAGCGCGTGTTCGAGATGCGGCAGTTGCCATAACCGCGCGAGAGCATCAGCACACGTCCAGTACCCAGGTGGTGGTCGAGAAAGCCGATATCTTCGGGCGTGACCGGAAGAAGCGTGAGATTGACTACATGCGACAGTTGACCGGGTTTCCAGTTCGCGGACTGGTCGCGGATCTCTTCGATCAGCATGGGGGCGTTCTGCACATTGGGGGGAAGGGCACCTTGCCACCTGGGCATGGCGCCCTGAGTCCACACGTCTTCGTCCGCCGTACTGCGAAATAGCGAGGGCACTGGCCCGACCTCGATGGCGTCGTCGATCAAGACGCCATCACGGTAAGTCATCAGGCGCCAAACGCCAGCGTACACCGCTTCCTGAACGCGAACCTCCAACCCGTCACTGGCCAACTGCACGATGGCACTGGCCTCGCCTTCTCCCAGAGCCTGGTTTACCAGCGCAAAATCTCGGGACGGGAGCACCCCCAGCGGCACATAGCCGGGTGCCCCGCCCTGGCCGCCGCGCTCCAGCAGTGCCAACACCTGATCCAGCGCACCGCGCGCCTGCTCCAGCCCTACCAGATCTTCCAGCTCGGGCAAGACCGGTGGCCGATAGGTGTTCATGTCTTTCGGCATGGGCAGGTAATCCAGCGTTTCATCTTCGGTCTGGGTACCGGGGCCAATGGTCACTACCGGAATCGGAAAGTCTTTCATAGGGTATTCCTTAAAGAGATGCCATCGAGTTCAGTGGCAAGTAGCGTCATTGGCGCGAGCAAGCTGGCTGACCACCGGGATGCCGATGGTGGGCGCGCGCGAGGGTGGCATAACGAGCGCTGCGGCGAGTGCGTTGAGATAGACGTCCCAGTCCTGCATGCCAGCAATCGCCGTGACATACTGACCGTCACGGAAGAACAACAGCGTGGGCCAGCGGACAGCGCCATACCTGCGCGCCACCGCGTCTTCACTCTCGCGCGGCACTGCTGCCACGATGAATCGGTTGGGGAAGCTCTTCATAAGTTCAGGTAACACAGCCGCCACGTCCTGGCCTTCTGGAAAGCGCACCGCGTCACCAGTGAGCAGCACCACGCGGTTACCGCCACCAGCGAGCCAACCGGCAACCGTGGCCTCATCTATCCATACCGCGCCAAAGTCACGCACCAGGCGCATCACGAGCGGGGCAGCCGGGTCATTGCTGGGCTGAGGAATTTCCAGCGGACGGGCGAGAGTTTCGACGTTAGTACTCATGAGGGAATCTCCGGGGTTCGATGAGAAAAGCAACGATGTAAATGCGGTTCAGGCTTGACCTGACAACTGTTTAAGCTGCGCAGAGGTCATCTGGGAAGGCAAAAGAAATCCGGCCTCAGCACTGGCATCGCTGCCTTGCATGGCGTCCAGAACTAGGTCAAGCGCACTGTTCACTTCCAGCGCACGCGTAGCGTCAATGCACTCGCGCGCATCGCCCAGAAACACCAGCAACCAGTCACCCGGCGACACGTTTCCAACCAGCGCTGTATTCACGCGGCGGCGCTCTCCGCGGCCTTCGCACCAGGCGTAGCCAGGATCAGTGGCCGTGACCTGCATGGGCATACCGATGCACATGGGTCAACCCACCTGCGCAGGGAAAAAGCGATCGTCGCCTTCCCGGCATGCGGCTTCCGGACCAGGTCGTTGGGCCTCATAGGCCGCGAGCGCCAGCTCGTCCATAGTGACTGCTTCCCGGTTGGACAGCTGCACTTCACGCGTTTGTGGCTGCGCGCCCCAGTGCGTCAGCTCGGTCAGGCCCAGGGTTAGCGCCTCTTGCATCGCAGCCTTCACGATGGGGCGCAAGCTGCCGCCATAGTCTTCCAGCTCCTCTGGCTGACAGCCGATCAGCAGCACCTGCTTTGGGTACCCACCGGTCAGTTGAGCAAGCGAGAGCACCTCCTGAAATCCCGTCTGATGCAGGCTCATTTTTTTCGCCCCCATGAAGCGCGGCACTTCTTCATCGCGCACCAGCTTCAGTTCGCCCGGCGCCAGACCGTAGTCGATCGCGTCGAAAATCAGCAGCGCGTCTGCGGCCTGGACAAACTGGATCAAGTAGAGGCCTTGCGTGCCACCGTCAATCAGCTCCACATGGTCGGCAAACACGTAACGTTTTTGCAGCGCTTCAATGCAGCGCACGCCAAAGCCTTCGTCGGCCCACAGCAGGTTGCCAATACCCAGCACAACGATGCGGTCGGGCTTGTCACTACAGGCGTTACAGGTGAGTTCAGGCGGATGTGTGCGCATAGTAGTTGAGCCCTCAGGCGTTCAGGAAGAAGAAGGCGCCGACGCGGACTGGCGCAGGTGCTTCCAGGCATGGAAGCTGTCCCAGGCGGCTTGTTGCGTGAGCCAGAAAACCGCGTCGATGCCGAACACATGGGCACAACGCAGAGCAGTGTCCGGCGTCATGGTGCGCTGACCGTGCACCAACTCATGCAGGCGCCGGCGCGACAGGCCCAGTGCGCGCGCCGCTTCGCTCTGGCTCAAAGCCAGCGGGGCCAAGCAGGTCCGCGCCAGCAAACGACCCGGATGCACCGGCGCACGAGACGGCACACCCTTGGGTGGAAGGGCCGAAACAGCAGCAAGCCAATGAGGACGAGAAGAGAGCAGCATAAGAAACGAAGAACGGAGGCGACTGGATCAGCAGAATGAAGCGAGAGTTTGGAAAACGGCTCCGGTGCGAAATATTTGAACCTCCGGGGTGCAGCGGAGCCTGCTTTTACCGGCTGTCAGCCTCCTCTGAGGAAGAGTGATGCGCCTACGGCGCGACGTAGGCGTAGGCGCAGGTCAATCTTTAAACGTGCGCCATCCAGAAATCATGGTGGAAACAATGCTTTGCCGGCCCATGATGTCTTCACGGATCGCCGCGTAAACATGGGCGATTACAAAACTGATCATGGCCCACATGCCTAAGTGATGCCAGGTGTGCACATCCTGGCTTTGTCCGAACAATGGGATCACCCAGCCAAATACCGTGTCTTGCCAAGATCCCCTTTGTGCACCTTCGGCATAGAGCGCAAAGCCTGTGAATACCATGAACACGGCCGTGAACAAGAACAGCGTAACCATCGCCATACGGGCCAACGGGTTGTGGCCCACATAGCGCCCCGGACGCGGGGCGATGAAGGCGTACCACTTGAGCATCCTGCCGACTTCGATCCAATAGGTTTTCTGAAAAATTGGCAGCCAAAACAGCTCACGCGCATGGTGATTGCCCACGAATGCCCAGTAGATGCGACCGAGCAAACCGATGGCGAGCACATAGCCGGCGGCAAAGTGCGCAAATCGGATGTAACCCATCAAGAAATGGGCGCTCGCCTCTCCGGGCATGGTAGGCAGCGGCTTGCCAATGAAATAGCCGGTGACCGCGAGCACAGTAATGGCCAGCGCGTTGATCCAGTGCCAGATGCGCACCGGCGCCTCGTACACGTAGACCGACTTGATGGTCTGACCCTGCGCGAGCTCGCGCTCTTCGGCGTCGGTGGCGCTGGCGGCGGTCAGCCGGCCGCTGTGGGTGGTGGTCGTGGTGGATGACATGGGGCCTCCTGAGGTCGGTTACCGAAACTCGATCGAGTTGGCCGTCAAGCGGCGAGTTGGCCAAACATGTAGAGGCCAGCAACGCCGAACGCCGCGCCGAGGCCGCCGAGCACCACACCGCTGCGTTCCGCTAGCCACCGCCGGATCGCCAGGCCCAGGCCGACTCCACCGATGTGCAACACAGCCGTGGTCAACAGGAAGCCAACGGCATAGCCGGCAAAACCGGTCTCAGGTGTTTCGGCGCCGTGGGCCAGACCATGCAGCGAGGCGGCGACAGCGATCATCGACAGCCCCAGTGCCGGTGGCATCTGCATCCGCGAGGCAAGCAGCATGACGCCGAACAGCGCGACGGACAGTGCGATCGCATGCTCCAGGTAGGGCGGCCGAACCCCCACCATGCCGAAGAAAGCACCGACCACCAGCACAAGTAGAAACGTGGCGGGCCCCCACCAAGCTTTGCCCTGTGGCAAGGCCGACACCGACCATATGCCCACGGCCACCATGGCCAGCAGGTGGTCTGCGCCGAAGGGGTGCACCAAGCCCTCCATCAGGCTGTGGGTGCCATGACCGGTGTGGGCCTGAGCCGCTCCGGCCAGACCGGCCAGAAGACCCGCCAGCGCCAAACGACCGATGTCTTTCTTGGGGTGTTGCATGTGAATTTTCCTCGTTGGTGGTTATGTCGATGGGTGGGCGTGTCAGCGCACGGTGACGCGGCTCATCTCCTGGCCGTCTTCACTCATCACGTGGGTGGAGCAGGCCAGGCAGGGGTCAAAGCTGTGCAACGTGCGCAGAATCTCCAACGGCTGCTCAGGGTTCACCATGGGGGTGTTCATGAGCGATGCCTCGAAAGCGCCGATCTGGCCTTTGGTATCACGCGGCGAGCCGTTCCAGGTGGTGGGTACCACGCACTGATAGTTCTCGATCTTGCCGTCCTTGATCTTGATCCAGTGGCCCAACATGCCGCGCGGTGCCGCCACCGTCCCCACGCCTTTCGCCTCTTTCGGCCAAGTAGCGGGGTCCCACTTCTCGACGTTGGCCGTGCTGGTATCCCCGGCTTTGATGTTGCCGATCAATTGCTTGAAATCGTCCATCATCAGTTCAGCCGCGTACTGACCTTCCAGGGCGCGGGCCAGGGTGCGGCCGATGGTGGTAGGCAGCAATTGCTTGGCGCTGTAGCTGGTTTCCGGCAGGCCCAAGGCGCGGGGAATCGCGCTGTTGATGGCTACGGCCGCGCCGTCGATCTGCTCCTTCACACGCTGGCAGTATTTGTTGCCCTGCATAGCGTGGGCATAGCTCAGGATGTAGCGCGAGAGCGGGCCGACTTCGACCGCGTGGCCGCGCCAGCGAGGCGACTTGATCCAGCTGTACTTAGCCGACTCGTCGAGGTGTTCGATTCGGGTGCGGGTGCCCTTGAAGTTCGGGCCTTCGGGGTGATAGTTGGCTTCAGTCACACCATCCCATGGGTGCAAGCCCTTGCTTTCGTCGGCGTACTTGTACCAGCTGTGGTTTACAAATTCCTGCACCTGTTCAGGGTCGCGCGGGTCAATCGGCAGGATTTCATTCCAATTGCCATTGAGGATCACGCCACCAGGTAGCTGATGGGTGCTAGTGTCATAAGGGATTTTCTCGTAGGTGCCATAGTCGGCCACATTGGTCGCCGATAGGCCGCCGCCGTAGAGCCAGCCGTGCTGCTTATAGATGGTGCCGATGGCCAGAACGTCAGGCACGTACACGTTGTTATTGAATTCGATCATCTCCTGGATGCGTGCCTGCACAAAATTCAGTCGCTCCATGTTGATCGGTGCGCCTGCCGCGCCATTGCCATCGATGTTGATAGCGCAAGGCACACCACCCACCAAGTAGTTGGGATGCGGGTTTTTGCCCCCAAAGATGGTATGTACTTTGACCCATTCCTTTTGCAGATCAAGCGCCTCGAGGTAATGGGTAACAGCCATTAGGTTTGCTTCGGGCGGCAACACATAGGCCTTGCTGCCCCAATAGCCGTTGGCAAACGGCCCAAGTTGTCCGCTTTCGACAAACTTCTTTAAACGGTTCTGTACGTCGCGGAAATAGCCAGGCGAGGAAAGCGGGTGACTGGGCGAGACCATCTGCTGCAACTCGCTTGTTTTCTTTGGGTCGGCTTGCAAGCAGGACACGACGTCCACCCAGTCGAGTGCATGCAGGTGGTAGAAGTGCACCGCGTGGTCGTGCACCTGCAAGGTCTTGGCCATGATCTCGCGTATGAGGTGGGCGTTGTGCGGAATCTTGATGTGCAGCGCGTCTTCCACTGCGCGCACGCTAGCCAGCGCGTGGCAACCGGTGCAGACGCCACAGATACGCTCGACGAAAGCCCAGGCATCGCGCGGATCGCGCCCCTTGAGAATTACCTCCAGCCCACGCCACATGGTGCCGGTAGAAACTGCATTGCGAATTATGTTATTGCTGTCGAGATTGACCTCGCAGCGCATATGACCCTCGATGCGGGTGACCGGATCGACGACGATGCGTCGTCCGGTGTTGTCCATCGTAAAGCCCTGAGTTTGGTATGCACCCATGATCTTGTCCTCGTGTTGCGCCAGGCTGTGCTTCAGGCGGGGGTTTGGGTATTGGCTTTATCTTTTGACTTGTCGCGGACCCGTTTAGCCACCGAGACCGCTGCGTGAGCTGCAACGGCGGCGCCAACGACGACGGTGGCCGTTCCTCCGATCTGGTCGGCCGTGCCTTCGACGCCAAACTGGTGAATGGTGGTGAGGCGGTCGTAAAAAGATCCCTTGTCCCAGAAGCCGTCTTCGGAACAGCCGATACAGCCATGGCCGGACTTAATCGGGAAGCTCGTACCTTCGTTCCACATCACGGTGGAGCAAGCGTTGTAGGTGGTCGGGCCCTTGCAGCCGACCTTGTAGAGACAATAGCCCCTGCGTGCGAATTCGTCGTCAAAAGCTTCAACGAACTGCCCGGCGTCGAAGTGCGGGCGGCGGTAGCACTTGTCATGGATGCGCTGGCTGTAGAACATCTTCGGGCGGCCCTGACGGTCGAGCTCGGGGATGCGGTCGAACGTCAGCATGTAGGTGATCACGCCCGTCATCACCTCGGCAATAGGCGGACAACCTGGTACCTTGATGATGGGCTTGTCCGTGATGACCTTATGGATCGGGGTTGCTTGTGTGGGGTTGGGCTTGGCGGCTTGTACGCAACCCCACGAAGCGCATGAACCCCAGGCAATGATGGCCTTCGCATCTTTGGCTACATGCTTGAGCTTTTCTAAGAACGGCTTGCCCGATTGGATGCAGAACATGCCATCTTCATTCAGCGGTGGATTACCCTCCACGGCGAGGATGTACTGACCCTTGTATTTGGTCATGATCTCCTCCAGGATGGCCTCTGCCTGATGGCCGGCAGCCGCCATCAGCGTGTCGTCGTAGTCCAGGGAGATCATGGAGAGCACCACGTCCTTGGCCAGCGGGTGAGCCGAACGAATGAAGGACTCGGTGCAGCAGGTGCACTCCAGACCATGCAGCCAGAGCACCGGCGTACGGGGTTTGTTTTCCATGGCGTGCGCGATCTGCGGCACAAAAGAGGGGGCCAGCCCCAACGAGGTGGCGGTGAGCGAGCAATACTTCAGGTAGCTGCGGCGCGAAATGCCTTTGCGGCGCATGACCTCGTAAAACGTTTCCACTGTCTGTCTCCTCGTCGGGTGTTGTAGGTCAGGGCGCGTCTGACGGTTTCATCGCCTGCCTATCAACTACGCAAAATGGATGCCAAAAAATCCGGTCATAGCGTAAGTACCTAGAGTGAACAGCCAGCCCACGGCGCGATAGGGACTTAGCGCCCATCGCCACTCCAGGTGCCGAAGGCATGCCAGCGGAAACCGAACAGACACCTTGCACTGAGTCGACCAACATGGCAGGAGATATGCCGGCTTGGATAGAGCTGACCCAAGAAATCTGGGGAGTTTTATGAGTGACCTTGCCCCCGAAAAGTGGAGTTCTTGAGCCTTGTTCAAAATACGACCAAGGAGTTAGGAAATGTCAGACAAGCAAGTGCAAGCGAAGTACACGCGGGAATACAAATTGGAGGCGGTGCGCCAAGTCAGGTACGGTCAATCGATTGCTGCCACTGCCAAGGTTCTGGGTATCCCCAAGGTTCAGTCTGAGCAACTGGGTACGCCTGAGCGGTAAGGGTGGCGATGTGGGGGCGCTGCAGATAAGGATGTGGAGCGTGCGATGAGCCTGTCCTGATTTTTGTCTTTGCGGGCATTCTTAAAAACCCCTCTCCCTCGCCGCATGCAACAGCACAGTTTCAAGTAGTAGCATTGATTTGGTCCATTGCCTTGGTCGATGGCGACTGCGAGTGAAACCACAATAAATGTGCAGCAGAGGAAAACGTGGAGCAAATGCGAGTGTTGAGCTAGCAGCACCACTTAACTGCCCGTGCCCATTTCAAAAAATTAGCCCATGGCCATCAAGAAATCCGATCTTTACTCTTCCCTTTGGGCTTCATGCAACGAACTGCGCGGCGGCATGGATGCCAGCCAGTACAAAGACTATGTGCTGTTCCTGCTGTTCATCAAATACATCAGCGACAAATACGGCAACAGCGACGACTTCGCCCCGCCAGTCGTCATTCCCACGGGCGCCAGCTTCTCGGACATGGTTGCCCTCAAGGGCAAGAGCGACATTGGCGACAAGATCAACACCCAGATCATCCAGCCCCTGATTGACGCCAACACCCGTCTGGCCCGCAGTGACTTCCCGAATTTCAACGACCCCGAAAAGCTGGGCGAAGGCCCGGCGCTGGTGGAACGGCTGAGTAACCTGATCGGCATCTTTCAAAACCCGGTGCTCGACTTCTCGCAAAACCGGGCCGAGCACGACGACATCTTGGGCGATGCATACGAGTTCTTGATGCGCCACTTTGCCTCTGAGAGCGGCAAGAGCAAAGGCCAGTTCTACACCCCGTCCGAGGTCAGCCGCGTGATTGCCAAAGTCATTGGTATCGGGCCTGGCAACACCAAAGCATCTACCACCGCTTACGACCCCACCTGTGGCTCCGGCTCGTTGCTGCTCAAGGTAGCGGCGCAGGCGGGCAAGCACATCACGCTGGAGGGGCAAGAAAAAGACGTGTCCACGGCGGGTTTGGCGCGCATGAATATGGTCTTGCATGACTTCCCCACTGCCAACATCCAGTCGGGTGGCGATGGAACTTTGGCAAACCCAAAGTTCAAAGACGGCGAGCAACTGCGCACCTACGATTATGTGGTTGCCAACCCACCGTTTTCAGACAAAGCTTGGAGCACTGGCGTCAATACCGCCGCCGACCCCTACCAGCGCTTCGCCTGGGGTGTGCCCCCCACCAAGCAGGGCGACTACGCCTACCTGCTGCACATCATCCGCAGTATGAAACCCGGCAGCGGCAAGGCCGCCTGCATCTTGCCGCACGGCGTGCTGTTTCGCGGCAATGCCGAGGCGGTGATTCGTGAGCAACTGGTGCGCTCGGGCATCCTCAAAGGCATCATCGGCCTGCCTGCCAACCTGTTTTATGGCACCGGCATACCGGCCTGCATCTTGGTGCTGGACAAAGAAAACGCCAACGCCCGCGCTGGCATCTTCATGGTCGATGCGTCCAAAGCCTTCATCAAAGACGGCAACAAAAACCGCCTGCGCGAGCAAGACATTCACAAAATTGTGGACACCTTCACCCGCCAGATGGAGGCCGACCCCAAATACGCCCGCATGGTGCCGCACAGCGAGATTTCAGACCCCAAGAACGACTACAACCTCAACCTGCCGCGCTACATCGACAGCACCGCACCCGAAGACCTGCAAGACATTGACGGCCACCTGCGCGGTGGCATCCCCACGCGCGACCTGGACGCCCCCAACAACGCCCTGGCCGCCTACTGGCAGGTGCTGCCCGGTGTGCGCTCCAGCTTGTTTGAGGATGCGGGCCGCCCCGGCTATGCCAGCCTGACGCTGCCCCTGCCAGAGGTCAAACCTGCCATCTTCGGCCATGCCGAATTCACCGCCTTCAACCAGACCGCCACCCAGCTCTTTGCGCAGTGGCGCAGCGCCGCCACGCTCAAGCTCACCACCTTTGGCCAAGGCGGCCACCCCAAGGCGCTGATCGAGACCATTGCCGAGGCATTGCTCACCACCTTCAAGGCGGCCCCGCTGCTAGACGCCTACGACATCTACCAGCATCTGATGGACTACTGGGCCAACACCCTGCAAGACGATGCCTATCTGATTTCGGCTGACGGCTGGGTGCAAGGCGCGCAGCCCCGCGAGATCGTGCAGGTCAAGGACAAAAACAACAAACTCGTCTGGCCCGAGCCGCACGACTACCTCAAGGGCAGGCGCCGCTTCAAGTCAGACCTGGTGCCCGCCAGCATTCTGGTGGCCAAATACTTCGCGCCCGAGCGCGCCGCCATCGACGCGCTGGACACCCTGCTGGCCACGCTGGAGCAGCAACTGGACGAATTGAGAGAAGAGCACGGGGGTGAAGCAGGCATCTTGAACGACGTTGAGACGAAACCTGTTGCCGAGACGACCCGCACGGATGCAATCGTCGCTCTTTGGCAAGACTTGGACCGCGAGGGATGGACCGCCTACCTAGCGCATAAGGCTACCGTTACCGAACTTGAAATTCGCCGTAGCCAACTAAGCCAAGATCCTTATTTTTCCTCGCTCAGGAACGCTAAGGGCAAGTTCACCGATAAGGCTGTAAAGGATCGGCACCAAAATTTGCCTGACGGTTTCGAGCGCTTAGCCCTTGCTGAGTACTTCAATCTCAGCAAGGACAGCAAGCGGGCCGAGAAGGCTGCTGACGAGTTGTTCGCCGGAGTTGAGCCTCGCATCATGGCTCGACTCGCAGAAGATCCCATGCCCGAGGATTACCAAGACCTTGCTGTCGTGGTCCATTTCATAGCGACGCTAGAGGAGCAGGCCGCCGCCAAAACCAAGCTCAAAGCCGCGCAAGAAGATTTGGACCAAAAGATCGACGCCAAATACCCAGTGCTCACGGAGGCCGAGATCAAGAGCCTTGTGGTGGACGACAAATGGATGGCGCACCTGGCCGCCACTGTGCAGGGTGAGCTGGACCGCGTGTCGCAAACCCTTACCGGCCGCATCCGTGAGCTGGCCGAACGCTACGCCACCCCGTTGCCGCAGCTCACCGACGAAGTTGCGACGCTGGCTGCGCGCGTGGACGAACACCTCAAACGCATGGGGGCGACATGGAATTGAGCCGGGGCAATACGGCAATTACTATTGTTTTAGTAGCTGCTTGCGCCCGTTCCATAAGCGCTAGAGGCCTATTTTGCATAACTTTTTGGAGGCAAAGACCGTTGGACTGGTCTTCGGCGGCTGCGTTGCAAGTGGGGACGGTATGAGCGCGGGATTGCGGGCGGGATACAAGCTGACCGAGGTGGGGGTGATTCCGGAGGATTGGGAAACCAAAGCGCTCGGGGAGATAGGCGAGGCGCTGATTGGGCTCACATACAAGCCTGAGGATGTCTGCCGATATGGAACGCTTGTACTCAGGTCGTCGAATATTCAGGAAGGGGTGCTGTGTTTCGAAGACAACGTGTTCGTTAACAAGGAAATCAACGAACGGATCATGGTGCGCCCTGGCGATATCTTAATTTGCGTCCGAAACGGCAGCCGAAACCTCATTGGGAAGACAGCGTTGTTGGACGAACGCACCGTTGGCATGACGTTTGGTGCTTTCATGGCTGTCTTTCGTAGTCCAGTTGGGAAGTTCGTCAATTACCTCTTTCAGTCCGACATTCTGAAGCGGCAAGTCAATGAACACCTCGGCGCTACGATCAACCAGATAACGAACGGGAGCATCAACTCTTTTCAGATTCCGCTTCCGCCTACCGAATCCGAGCAACGCGCCATCGCAACAGCGTTAAGTGATGTGGATGCGCTGCTGGGTGGGCTGGATCGGCTCATCGCCAAGAAGCAGGGCCTCAAAGTAGCCGCCATGCAGCAACTCCTCACCGGCCAAACCCGCCTGCCTGGGTTCAGTGGGGAGTGGGAGGTTGTCGAGTTCGGCGAGATCGCAACTATCCGCAACACGAAGGTGATCTCATCCTCGACGCCAGCTGGAACGCAATGCGTGGAGCTGGAATCCATAAGCCAAGCCACCGGCCGGCTACTTGGTTCGTTTGAGGCACACGGGCCTAGTTCAAAGTACGGCTTCAAAAAGGGCGACGTGCTGTTCGGCCGACTTCGGGCATATCTGAGGAAGTATTGGCTAGCTCAGTTCGATGGCGTGTGCTCTACCGAGATCTGGCCCCTGATTCCCAGCGACGAACGCCTATATGCAGGTTTCCTTCATTTGCTTGTGCAAACGACTGGTTTTGTTGACGCCGCCGCAGTGTCTTACGGCACGCACATGCCTCGCTCGGATTGGTCGGTTTTGGGAAAGTTCGCAGTGCAGCTGCCAACCCTCTCCGAACAAACTGCCATCGCCAACGTCCTCTCCGACATGGACACCGAACTCGCCGCCCTGCAAGGCCGTCGCAGCAAAACCCAAGCCCTCAAGCAGGCCATGATGCAGGAGCTACTGACCGGCAGGATTCGACTTGTGCCGACACCCACTTAGAGAAGCCACCACCGGTCATTGCAGATAACATGCGTCACCAACGTTGTTAAGCAACTGTTTTTATTGGTTTTTTTCCAATATGATCAAGATGTTTTTTACCTTTTAGTAAAGATAATGTGACCCATGGCTGCATTTAGGCACTTTGAGCTGGCCCTGCTCAACCCTGCGTTTGACTCACCGTTGGTGGACGTGCTGACCGAGTTGGAGCACCTGCGCCGCCTACAACTGGCGGGCACGACACCGGCGCCGGTGTTCTTTCAGCTCAAGCGCGTTTTTCACATGCTGGAGAGCCTGGGCTCCGCCCGCATAGAGGGCAACCACACCACGCTGGCCGACTATGTGGAAAGCTCGCTGGAGGGTTCTGCCACGGCGGGTGACCAGTTGGCAGAAATAGCCAACATTGAAGAGGCCATGGCCTTTATCGAATCTGCCATGGAGCCGGGTGCCGATGTGTCTGAGCATTTCATTCGCGAGCTGCACGCACTGGCCGTGCGCAACCTGGTGCGCGAGGGCGACGCCACGCCCGGCGCCTACCGCCTGGGGCAGGTGCACATTGCCCAGTCAGAGCACTTGCCGCCCGAAGGGGTGCTGGTGGGTGGCTATATGCAAGAACTGGTGGGTTTTATCAACCGGGCCGACGCACGCAAGTACGACCTGATCAAGGTGGCACTGGCCCACCACCGCTTTGGTTGGATTCACCCTTTTGGCAACGGCAATGGGCGGGTGGTGCGCTTGCTCACCTATGCGCTGATGATCAAGTACGGCTTTAACGTGAAGGCCGGTGGCCGGGTGCTGAACCCCACGGCCGTTTTTTGCAGCGACCGCGACCGTTATTACGCCATGCTCTCCTGCGCTGATGCGGGCACGCCCGCCGGGCTTGAGCAGTGGTGCCTGTATGTGTTGCAGGGCGTGTTGACAGAGCTGAGCAAGGTGGACCAACTCACCCAATACGACTACCTCACCAGCAAAATTTTGCTGCCTGCGCTGGCCCACGCGCGCGGCCGGGCTTTGATTACGGAGCAAGAAGAGGCGGTGCTGGTGGCTTCGGTGAAATCGGGCGTTGCCAAGGCCGCAGACCTGAGTGCCGCCATGCCGGGAATGAGCGCAGCACAGCGTACCTACCAAATTAAAAAGTTGGTAGACCGCAAGATGCTGCACCCGATAGCGCCCAACGCACGCCAATACACACTGGGCTTTGACAACAGCTACCTGATGCGCGGGGTGATTCATGCGCTTTCACAAGAAAACTTTATTTCTGCACCGCTCACCGGCCAGCACCGCAACCCATGACCGAACAAACCCGCTCTGAGCGCAAAACGCAAAACCGCGTGATCGACCTGTTTAGCGACAAGACACGGCCAGACTGTCTGGGCTACCGGTATCTGGGCGAGTGGAATAAGCGTGACAACAACCGCCCTATTGAAGCCGACCTGCTGCGCATCAACCTGGCCGCCCGTGGCTATCCCCCCGCCCACATCTCTGCCGCCCTGCAAAAGTTGGAGGCCGCGGCCGACACCACCGGCATCACGCTGTACCAGGCCAACCTGCGCACCTACCAATGCCTGCGCTACGGCGCGCAGGTGCAGATTGCGGCGGGTGATGTACACAAAACCGTGGACTTGATCGACTGGGTGAATCCTGAGAAGAACGACTTTGCCCTGGCGGAGGAGGTCACTCTCAAAGGCGGTTACGAGCGTCGGCCGGACATCGTGCTGTACATCAACGGCATCGCCATGGTGGTGATTGAACTCAAGCGCAGCTCGGTAGAGTTGGCCGATGGCGTGCGCCAGCTCAGAACCAACCAGGAAGAAATTTTCAACCAAGGTTTTTTCAGCACCGTGCAACTCGTGCTGGCAGGGAACGACTCGCAAGGCTTGCGTATGGGCACTACTGGCACGCCCGAGCAGTTTTTTGTGGAATGGAAGGACGAAGTGCCGCTGGCTGCAGGCACCACACCGGCCGCAGGGGCGCTGCTAGACCGGCCGCTGGCACTGCTCTGCAACAAGACCCGATTACTGGACTTGGTGCGCAACTTCATCATTTTCGATGGTGGGCAAAAGAAGGTGCCGCGCCCGCACCAGTACGCGGGTGTGAAGGCTGCGCAGGAGCGCATTGCCAAGCGTGAAGGCGGCGTGATCTGGCACACCCAAGGCAGCGGCAAAAGCATTTTGATGGTGCTGCTGGCCAAGTGGCTGCTGGAGCACGACCCCGAGGCGCGCATCCTGGTGGTCACCGACCGCGATGAGCTGGACAAGCAAATTACCGGGGTCATGCGCAACGCGGGGGTGATTGGCCCGGGCTCACCCTCGCCGCGCATCACGTCGCGGGCAGAGTTTGTGGAAAAACTGGGCTCCACCACCACCCGGCTGATGTGTGCGCTGCTGCACAAAATTGACCCCTCTGACCTGAACGGCCCGCCGCCCAAGGTGCACGGCCGCATGTATGTGTTTGTTGACGAATGCCACCGTAGCCAGGGCGGCGACATGAACAAGCAAATGAAGCGCTGGCTGGAAGGAGCCATCTTCATCGGGTTTACCGGAACGCCGCTGCTGCGCAAAGACAGGAAGATGACGCGCGATATTTTTGGCACCTACATCCACACCTACAAGTTTCACCAGGCAGTGGCCGACAAGGTGGTGCTGGACTTGAAATACGAGGCGCGTGATGTGCCGCAGCGCCTCACGTCACCAAAGGCCGTTGACCAGTGGTTTGAAACCCGCACCAAGAATCTGAACAACTTTCAGAAGGCGCTGGTGCGCAAGCGCTGGGCGACGATGGAAGAGCTGATGAGTTCGGAGGAGCGCAAAGCCCGCATTGCGGCCAGCATCATCCACGACTTTGGCGTGCTGCCACGGCTGAACAATAACCGGGGAACGGCGATTTTGGTGGCAGCCAGCATTTATGACGCCTGCCACTACTTTCGGCTGTTTCAGACCAAGACGTTTGGGCAGTACTGCGGAATCATCACCTCGTTTGAGCCCAGCCCTGGCGCGATTGTGCTGGAGCCAGCGGACAGCGATGAGCGCTACAAGTTCGACACCTACACGCAGTTTGTCCTGAAGGGCTTTGCCACCACCGAGAAGTACGAGACAGAGATGAAGCGCCGCTTCATTGAAGAACCGGCCAACTTGAAGCTGCTGATCGTGGTGAGCAAGCTGCTGACCGGTTTTGACGCGCCAAGTTGCACCTACATCTACCTCGACAACCAACTGCGCGACCACAACCTGTTTCAGGCCATTTGCCGCACCAATCGGCTGGACGGTGACGACAAAGACTACGGCCACATCGTTGATTTCAAAGAGCTGTTTGGCGACGTGCAGCAGGCCATTGCCGTGTACAGCTCGGACGAGCTGGACATCGACACGGGCAACGGCGGCGACAACAATGTGCACCTGAAAAACTGGCTGGAAGAAGGTAAGAAGCAGCTCGACACTGCCCGCCAGGCGATGGGTTATCTGTGTGAGCCCGTGGCGCAACCGCGTGAAGTGGAGCAGTACCTGCACTACTTTTGTGGCAACGCCGCCAACCCGAACGCATTAACTGAGACAGAGGCGTTGCGGGTGACGTTTTACAAGGCAGTGGCCATTTTTGCCCGCACCTTCTCGGACATAGCGCAGGACATGACCAAGGCGGGGTACAGCGATGCCGAAGCGGCGGCCATCCAGAAGGAAGTGGAGTTTTACGCCGAGATTCGCTCCGCCATCAAGAAACATTCGGGCGAAGAGCTAGACATCAAGCCTTTCGAGGCGGACATGCGCCACCTGATCAACACCTACATTCAGGCCGACGCGGCGACTGAGCTGGGAGCGCTGGGTGAGATGTCGCTGACCGAGCTGATCATCAAGACCGGCATCCACGATGCGATTGCCAAGAAGCTTAACGAGAAGGGCAAGCTCTCAAAAAATGCTGTTGCCGAGGGCATCATCAACAACGTGCGCAAGACCATCATTCGCGATCAGCTCACAGACCCGAGGTTCTACGCCCAGATGTCGAAGCTGTTAGACGACCTGATCAAGCAGAGCCGAACCGACACAGCCGCGTATGAAGAGTTTTTGCGCAAGGCTGAGGATCTGGTGAAACGCCTGGCTGCCAAGCAGCCCGAGGACGGCATTCCGGCCGAGTTGCATGGCAAGCGCGAAGCAACGGTGATTTACAACAATCTGGAAAGCCTGCCGAGGGGCAAATTCCAATACCCGGACCGTGATGAAGACAAAGCGCTGATGGCAGTGCGAATCGACAGCGTGGTGAGGGAAAACGCGCCTGCTGGGTGGAGGGGCGACCAAGCGCGTGAGGCTCAGGTGCTGAATGCCTTGTTCCCGATCCTCGACCGAGACCGTGAGGCGACAAAGGCCCTGTTTGAGATCGTCAAAAACCAGCCAGGGTATTTGTGACCGAGACGATTCAACTCGGCGAAGTCAGCATTGCCGTCACTCGCAAGGCCGTCAAGAACGTGCATCTTTCGGTGCATCCCCCACTGGGTCACGTTACGCTGGTGGCGCCCACTGCCACCCGCTTGGAAGTAGCCCGCGCCTACGCTATCTCCAAGTTGGGCTGGATTCATGACCAGCAAAGCAAATTGCTGGCGCAAGCGCGGGAGACACCGCGCCAGTTTGTCGAGCGAGAGACACACATGCTTTGGGGGCGGCGCTATTTGCTGTCGGTGGTCGAAAAAGATGCCAAGCCCACGGTAACGCGAGACCATCGCCGCATCACGCTCCATGTTCGTCCTGGCGGCACCTTGTCCAGACGCGAAGAAGTGATGGATGAGTGGCACCGTGCCCTGATGCATCAGACTGTGCCGGCGCTGATTGAAAAGTGGGAGTCAAAGCTGGGAGTGAAGGTTTCGAGTTATTTCCTGCAGCGCATGAAAACCAAATGGGGCGGCTGCAACCACCGGGCTGGCAACATTCGCCTCAACACCGAATTGGTGAAAAAGCCGAAGGATTTGCTGGAGTACGTGGTGGTGCACGAAATGCTCCACCTGATTGAGCCCAAACATAGCGAGCGCTTTGTGACGCTTTTGGATAGGCACTACCCGACGTGGAGGGAGGCGCGCGTGGAACTAAATGAGCTGCCGCTAGCGGCCGAAACGTGGAATTTGCGCTAGCAGCTGTGGGGGGTGCATTGGTCTAGAATTTTCGGCACTGGCTGCCCCTGAAGAAGCAGGAGGAGGACGTGAGCCGCTCGGGGTTGCCGTCTACGGGGGAGTCCTAGTTATGTCGATGCGCAGTGACCATCTAAGTTGCACCGGGTGCGATTACGAGGGTTTTTTGGTTCACCGGCCAATTAACTTGGTCTATCACTTTGCAGATGGCACCAAGGTGAAGTCGAGTGTCGACATCGGTTGGTGCATAGCGTGCAACAACATCCGAGACTTGGAGGGTAGCCCCCCAGCGGCTGCGCCCATGCAGACAGAACTGGACGCGCTGATGGCAACGTCGGCCGCCGCTGGTTATCGGCTCAAACGCTCGTTTTCACGGCTACTGGGCGCAGGGGGCGATGATCTGCAAGCGAGAGCGGCAGAACTGCGCAGACAGATCAGACTGTCTAGCGCTGTTGGCAATCGACGCCGTTGCCTGACCTGTGGAAGCGTCGATACCCGACATTTCGAGTTCAATGAGCAAGGCGTGTGGACCAGTTTTGTGCACGCGTGCGGTGGCCACTTGCGGCTTGTGCCCGACGAGCCGGATGCACCAGAATTACCACGTTTTAACTACCGCCAAGATACTTTGCACCTGGATGAAGGCGGCAACAAGATCGATGCAATCGAATGAGTCGCTTGGCGATCAGCGGTTTGCCACTGACCGCTGTTTTCGAAGTATGGTGTGGCGTCAATGCCGTTCACAGTGGGAATTTTCGGCGGGTACATTTCAGACGAGGACGGCAGCAGCGATTTCACGCCAACCCCCAAGGACATGCGAAACGAAGTCTGGCAGAGCAGGCTCAGACGCAAGCGCTGGGCATCGATGCGGCGCCATTGCTTGACGACGCCGACTGTGCCATCACTGAAAAATCAGGGCAGGACTACCATGAATGCACCAAACAGATCAGCGCCTACACCGTCGCTCAAAGCACTGGAAGCCGCAGCCATGGTGCGCTTAGCCGCCATGGTCAAGGACGGGGACAAGAAGCCCAGCCTGGAAGCGTTGCAAATAACCGCCCGGATGATGGCCGAAAAAACGCATAGGGAGCTGCTGGTCAGGGAGCGGTAAGGCAGAGTAGGCCAGGCAAGGAGGCAATCAAGGGGAAACTGCTCTCACTCACATGCCTGCGAAAGAATGGAAGCAGGTTCCACAGTTGCAGGACAAGATGGGTGCAGTGTTTGCGGCCCCCAGTAGGGCTCGCCCAATAGCCCATCGCCCGCGAAACTGCGGGCATGGGCATGAGGCCGAAAGTGCGTTCATGACGCGTCCGTGTAGGTACTTTCGGCTCGGATCGCCTGGAGCAGATCGACTGGAGCACGCTGGCCCCATGTGAAGGATTGTTCATAGGTGTTGGCGCCAACCGGAAAGTGGGCCTCGTAGCTGCGCATTTGCTGTTCCGTTCCGGTCGTTGCCGTCTCCGGCTACGTGCATGCTGAGCCCATCCAGGCGTTTCCCCGTTTCCCCGTTTCCCCGTTTCCCCGTTTCCCCGTTTCGCCGTTTCGCCGTTTCGCCGTTGACACGGCCGCATCGGTGAATTCCTCCGATTTGACTTCACGGTTTCCCGTGAGATCTTGGTATTGCCAACCCGACCAGATGGTCTGACCGGGTGGCATCCAGACTCACATGAAAACCATCATGACGATCAAACCTACTGCAACTTCTCTTTCCTCCAACGCGGGCGCGCAAGGCCCGGCACCTTCTGCATCGTCCGTCCTGCGCAGCAGCCCCGTGGCTCCCCTGCAAGAACCAGAGTTCATCTGCTGGGAGGACTCGGGCCTGGCCGGCTCCCAGGCTGCCCTGGCCTGCGCACTCGGGGGCCTGCATGCCCAGGTGGCCGATTCCATCCTGCCGGCATTGCTCAATTCCGAACTCTCTGCCCAGCTGCGCCAGCTGGACCAGACCATCCTGGAGCGCCGCCTTGAGCGCGAGCAGTTGGCGCTGTCCACCGTAGGGTTTCGCATCCATGCAGTGCTGGAGGTCGCGCGTGGCGTTCGGGCGCTGTTTGCACAGGCACCCGGCACCCATATTCTGGCTGAGCCACTTCCCGCGCAGCTGGTGCAGGACCTGGAGCTGGCCGGGATCCACTGGGAGGGACGTGTTTCGCTTGCCACCTGGGCGGCCCATGTGGAGGCTGCGCTCAGGCGCTTGCAGCGCGAGCGCCATGCGCTCCAGCTCCTCCTGCGGGAAGTGCAGGAGGAGATGGAGCTGGTGGCGGTGCAGACGGAGGTAGGAGCCGTTCTTGCCAGCGGCGCCCGGTATCTGCTCACGCACCTGCAAGCGAGCGACTCCTTTGCACCGGGCAAATGCCGCACCCTGGAGCGTCTGGAGGCCCATGTGTACCAGCCGCTCGCCAAGGACTGGTACTGGCTGCTCGACCCGCAGGGTGAGTGCGACGGCGAGGATTGAGCGGGCGCTGCCCGGAGCCACAGGTGGCCTGCCTCTAAGGGGCATGGGGCAGGTCCACCGCTTCAGAGGCACACAAGCAGCGCCCGGTCCCCGTGCGCTGGCCCCAGCCCCTCAACCGATCAAGAAAGAACCGTGATGACGATCAAACCCAACAACACAATCGACGGCGAAGACAAAGCCGAAGGTCCAAACAACGACAAACACCCAGGTGCTGCGCGTACCGGGCGCCTGCACTGGGCGATGGCCCGACTGAGCGGCCTGTTCGCCTTGATTCAGTTGATCGGGATGGGCTTGCTGGCCATGCTGGCGATCTCGCTGGTGCTGAGCCCGATGTGGTGGCTGACCCATGAGAGTGGTGCAAGCGTGCAAAAGGAGACCGCTGCCGGCCATGTGCTGCGGGTCGAGCTCAAGGGGGGCCTATTCACCCGGGCATTGGTGGAAACCGATGTGGGGTTCTATGCGCTGCAGGAGGGGGCCAGCCTGCGCAAGGGGGAGCTGGTGACGCTGCGCGAGCGGCTGGATGGCTCGCGCTCGCTGTGCAATTTGGAGGGGCGGTGTACGGGGTTGCTGGGCTCGCCACGTTGAGCGTGGGACCATGCGACTGCAGAGCGGCGAAATGGCACCGAAGGACTAGGCATACGCCATGAACCCGTGGCGATGCAGACACTTGGATGGCAGGATTTGCGCTGCAGTCAGCCCGCTGAGCCTTTAAAAATCTGTGTCAAATGATTTCAAGACGTCCCGCTAAATGCCAGAGAAATGCGGGGGACGGCATGGGGGTCAAAAATCTGGCCAAGAAAAAAGCCTAAGTAAATCAATTACTTAGGCTCTATCTTGGCGGAAACGGAGGGATTCGAACCCTCGATGAGGCTCTACACCCCATACTCCCTTAGCAGGGGAGTATTTA